>Ga0265797_10000826_pt1 | contig 56606 bp, 55 predicted proteins | sample P2T30metagenome_FD_192433 | JGI IMG/M metagenome (GOLD analysis project Ga0265797, IMG submission 192433) | Plant litter microbial communities from East Loma Ridge, Irvine, California - P2 T30 | ecosystem: Environmental > Terrestrial > Plant litter > Unclassified | place: USA: California...
GCTGGCGGAGCGGGTTGAAGGTGCGCCCCCCCACGCACCGGGCGAGGTTTACCTGGTAGGCGCAGGCCCAGGTGATCCCGACCTGCTTACGTTCAAGGCGCTGCGGCTGATGCAGCAGGCGGACGTGGTGCTTTACGACCGCCTGGTTGCGCCGGCCATCATCGACCTGTGCCGCCGCGATGCCGAGCGGATCTACGTGGGCAAGCGCAGGGCCGATCATGCCCTGCCGCAGGATCAGATCAACCGTCAGCTGGTGGACCTGGCTCGCCAAGGCAAGCGGGTGGTGCGCCTCAAGGGTGGCGATCCGTTTATATTCGGTCGAGGTGGCGAGGAAATCGAAGAACTGGCCGCCCATGGCATCCCGTTCCAGGTAGTGCCAGGCATTACCGCCGCCAGCGGCTGCGCAGCGTATGCCGGTATACCGCTGACGCATCGGGACTACGCGCAATCGGTTCGCTTCGTGACCGGGCACCTCAAGGACGGGAGCAGCGATCTGCCCTGGAACGACCTGGTCGCGCCCGCGCAAACGGTAGTGTTCTATATGGGGTTGGTAGGGCTGCCGATGATCTGCGATGGCATGATTCGCCATGGCCGCTCGCCTGATACCCCCGCAGCCTTGGTGCAGCAGGGGACCACGGCGCACCAGCGGGTGTTCACCGGCACGCTCGCCGACTTGCCCGCGCTGGTGGCGCGCCATGAAGTGCACGCGCCAACGCTGGTCATCGTTGGGGAGGTGGTTAGGCTGCGCGACAAGCTCGCCTGGTTCGAAGGGAGCGCCAGCGCCTAGCGGTCGCTGTCCCGGCCATCCCACCATTGTTGCGCGGTCGAGAAAGCCTCATCCCGGGGTTTGCCAAGGCCGCGCAGCGCCAATGCCATGGTCGACACGGCAGCCAGTTCGCCGTAGCGGTCATCGGTTTCCCGCCGCCACACCCGTTCCAGTTGGGCCGGGTCGAGGAACCCTGGCTTGAGGTGCCGCTGCGCGGACAACTGAGGCCATTCTTCATCCCAGGCTTGGCCGCCCGTTGCGCCGTACAGGTGGCAGGCCGCGTCCGGGTTCACTTCCAGTTCCCCGCCGTCACCCTTGATCACGATCGAAGTGTCCCCCAGCAGCCTGCTGGCCTCGCGGTGCACGGGCTGGTATCCGGGATGGAAGATGCTCTGCAGCCCGCAGCGCGCCCCCAATGGATTCAGCACCCGCGCCAACGAGTGGATGGGCGAACGCAGGCCCAGGGTATTGCGCAGGTCGATCATGCGTTGCAGGGGCCCAGCCCAGTCGGACAGCGGAGCAAAGGCGACGCCAGCGGTATCAAGCGCGGCGCCCACCTGAGCCCAGTCGCGGCAAAGCGGAATGCGCAGATCCGTGAGCAGGTGCTCGGTATACAGGCGCCCCGCGGTATGAGCGCCACCACCGTGCATGAAGATCCGCACGCCGTTCAGGCCCAGGCACTTCACCGCCAGCAGGTACCACGGAAGATGGCGCTTCTTGCCCGCATAGGAGGGCCAGTCCAGGTCCACGTTCATCGCCGGCGCCCGCACCCGCGCGCGCACCGCTTCGGTGAAACCGGCCAATTCCTCCGCGCTTTCCTCCTTGTGCCGCAGCAGCATCAGGAACGCGCCGAGCTGGGTGTCCTCCACCTCGCCATCAAGCACCATGCCCATGGCACGGAACGCTTCCTCCCGGGTGAGTGCCCGCGCGCCTCGCTTGCCTTTGCCCAGAATCCGCACGAACTCGGCAAAGGGGTGCTCGGAAGGGGTGGTCAGGCGAAGCGGTTCGATCGTCGTCATATGCAATTGGCCGGTTTGGGAAGGCCCGCCAGCTTTGCGGCCAGCTTGGCGGGCGTGCCCTTGAAAAGATGATTGAGGTAGGCGCTATTGCCCTTTTCGGGGCCTAATTGCGCCGCTACGTATTTCACCAACGGCCGAGTAGCCGGTGACAATTGGAACTGAGCATAAAAACGCCTCAGCGCGGCCAGCACTTCTTCATGGGCGGGCGTAAGTTCGATGCCCTCTGCCTGAGCGAGCGCGGCGGCTGCCTGTGGTGACCAGTCCTCAAGGTTTACCAGGAAACCTTCCTTGTCCACCGCGATGGGCTTGCCGGCTACGGTCAGCTCGCTTACAGCCATGTGTTCACCCGCGTATACCGCAAGGAAAGCTCGACGAATCCCGGGTAGTCCACCTGTTCTGCCTCAACACTTTCCAGCCCTCGCGCCAGGCAGTCCTCATCCAGCGCGTACAGCCGGGCGCCGGCAAGCGTGCCGAGTCGCAGGGCCATTGGCGTGCCGGGCCGCAGTGCTTGCACTGCCTCTCCGCACAACAGCAAGCCGTCATTGGGGCCAAGTGTGCGCAGGCAGCTGCCAAGCCGTGTGTCAGCGAAAGGGGAGCTTGAAATGACATGGAGCGTGGACATCACAGCGTAATCACCTCGTCGAACTGGTTGAACACGGCGGGGAGGGCCTCGGGCGCTGTCAGCGTGGCCGGCACCGCGAGCATGGCCGGGTCTAGTCCGCGTTCGGCCAGGCTGGCCGAGCAAGCGAAGAGGGCGTCTACACCGAACAGCGGCAACGCCTGGAGATTCGCCCCGAGGTTCTTCTGCTTCAAGGCTTCGGGCCGCTGGCCTTCCACGAGCTGAAACACGCCGTCGTCCATGAACAACATGCCCAGGGGCAAATCATAAGCCCCTCCGGCCAGGGCGATGTCCAGCGCCTCTCTGGCGGCAAGGCCACTCCATGGCGCGCTACGGCTTACGATCAAGAGTGACTTGGCCATCTCAGTCCCCTCCAAAGCAGACGAGGCGATCGGCTGACTGGGCCGCTTCGTGCAACTGGCCAAGGCCCGACAGCTCAAGCGGTGGCAACACAGTGGCGGCCGGGCGGTCCCAGCGTGCGGCTTCCTCGGCGTTCAAGGTACCTCGCCGCAACGCGGCGGCAATGCATACCACGCCATCCAGGCCGTTATCGGTGATCAGCAGCCGCCAGGCGGCTGCGGTATCGAATTCATCCTGAGGCACAACGATATTCGCCGAAGCGTTATGCACGCCCTCGCCATAGAAGAACACGCGGCTGATTTCGTGGCCGGCGGCAAGCGCGGCCTCGGTAAAGCGCAGGGCGCGCCGGGTGGCCGGGGCCTGGGGAGGAGAAAACACGGCAATGGCGAACTTCATGGCGTTTCCGAGCTGAGCGACAGCCGAATTCTAATCCTTCGCACATAAAAAAGCCCGCCGAAGCGGGCTGGGGTAAAGCGATGATCAGTCGTCCCGGCTCATCAGGCCGAACAGTTGCAGCAAGCTCACGAACAGGTTGTAGATCGATACATACAGGCTGACGGTGGCCATGATGTAGTTGCGCTCACCGCCGTGAATGATCGCGCTGGTCTGGAAGAGGATGCACACCGAGGAGAACAGCACGAAGCCAGCGCTGATCGCCAGGTGCAGGCCGCTGATGTTGAAGAACAGCCCGGCAATGGTTGCGCCCAGCAGCACGAAGAAGCCAGCGGTGATGAAGCCCGAGAGGAACGACATGTCCTTGCGGGTGATCAGCACGTAGGCCGACAGGCCGCCGAACACCAGGGCAGTCATGGCGAATGCCGAGCTCACGATTTCCGCGCCACCGGCCATGCCCAGGTAACGGTTGAGCACCGGGCCGAGGATGTAGCCCATGAAGCCGGTGAGGGCGAAGGTGGAGACGATGCCCCACACCGAATCCTGCAGCTTGTTGGTGAGGAAGAACAGCCCGTAGAAGCCGATGAGCACCACGAACACGTTCGGGTAGCGGACGTTCATCTGCTGCGCGGCAAAGGCGCAGACCGCGCTGAAAGCAAGGGTGAGGGCCAGCAGGCCGTAGGTATTTCGAAGTACCCGGCTGACTTCCAGCTCGGCGCCTTTCGCGCCGTGGCCGAGGGCATAATCCTGTTCGCGCATTGCGAAACTCCTTTAGGTCGTTGATGAGGCGATTGAACAGGCCTTTCGGCCCGGGGGCAAGCGCCATATCCGCCCCAGAAATCTCTAGTCGCAAAACAGCATACCAAAGCGCCGCAACAAGGCCAGCGGCAGTGTTTGACAGCTTGTTTCATTCCGGTATGATGGCGCCCGCAATACGAGGAGGTGTGGCCGAGTGGTTTAAGGCAACGGTCTTGAAAACCGTCGATGGGCAACTATCCTAGAGTTCGAATCTCTACGCCTCCGCCATCTTTTCATCATTAAAGCCCTGATTATTCAGGGCTTTTTTGTTTCTGCGGCTCTCCGGCCCATGCTCAAGCCTCCGCTGCTCCGGCGCGTTCCATTCCGGGCTGAGTCGATTTACCGTCCGCCTGTCATGAAGCTTACCTCGGCGGTATGTGGCGGTCGATGATCCGTAAGCATCGCGCCAAGCCGCCCCAGACGCGACCGCCCAGGGCGACCGTGTCCACCTATTCAAGCGGATCAACACATTGACTACTTGTCGCCAACAGGACAGTCGGTGCGCACCCGGCTAAACACAGGTCGCAACAGTGATAAGGCAAAACGTGGCCACCAGTACTATGGGGGTTACGCCTGGGGAGACTTGTAATCACTCGACGCGCTTGCAAATTCGAGGCCCATTATACCCCGGCCACTAACTTGTTCACGCTGGTGATCTGCTTGTTCCAGACCATCTCATAGTGGCTTGCCTGGACGATCGAGGCGACCGGCTTCGGCGTTGTAAGTGCCCAGCAGGTGTTGCCCGGGCAGCGAACCGAGTGGTAACGCAAGCCGGGAGCTTTTGCTTTCTTCACCTCGCGGCCGAGCAGCCTGGATGCGCTGTAATCGTCTGGCGCGTAAATCGCGTGGGTTGGCGGCAGGGGCGTGGCGTCCAGTACCCCCGTTTCATCGAACCGGCAAGCCAGGCCGCGAAATACGAAGCGCTCATAGCTCAGCCCCTGAACCTTGCTCCAGTACGCCTCTTGGTGGTAGCGGACCTCGGCCAGCGCGGTTTCCATGGTATCGGCCAGGTACAACACACCGAACGTGCCGTCGCTGAAGCGGGAGCCATTGGGGTTCACATGGGTGAAGGGGGCGGTGGCGTACGCGCAGCCGGTGATCCCGAAAGGGATTTCAGCGCGTGGAATGAGATCGAGCACGCCTATCTCGTTTTGCAGGCGCGGATTGGTCAGCGCCTGAACCTGATAAAGGATCTCGAACTCTTCCGCGCTGGCGACATCATCGAACAAGTCGATCGGCGGGTACTTGGAGTTCACCAGCCGATAGCACTTGAGCGTGTCGCCGCCAAGTGCGGTCAGCTCCGCCGCGCTTACCATTGGGCGCCCCGCAGCGCGTCGATACGGCGAAAGGCTTCATAAAGGCTGATGAATGAACCCGTGGACATTACATCCAAAGGCGTCTGCCCATTGAAGAAGTCGTTGTCATTGTTCAGGGAAGGGAAGCCGTACACGTTTTCAGGGTTGTCGAAGATCGTGCGCAGCGCCGCGTGTATGTTGAGGATGATACTGATACGCGCGAATTGGTCGCTGTCCAGGCTTACAGCGCGGTCCTGATCCTTCGCGCGCGCATAAGTGCTGCGTGATATCCGCAGGGTGTTCTCGATTTGGCGGCTAGTGGCTTTCCATCGTTCCATGATGGTCACCGCTGTGCGCAACGCGACTGCGCCTGCGTCCTTGGTGGAAAGTGCATGCGCGCTGACAGGCTGGGTCATCGGAATCTCGCACGATTAATCTGTAGACGCAAAACTATAGTATTTGAGTCTGTAGATCAACCCTTGTGCAATCTTTCAAGCTCAACCGCCGCACTCCATCCGCCCGCGCGGTTCCAAAGATTCGAGCAGCGCACAAACGTGGAGGCTGGGCATGAGCATCGATCCTGAAACCCCGGGCGTCACCCCCGATATATTCGAGCCAGTGAAAGGCATTCCCGAACCTGACGTGGACCTGGACGATCCTGCGGTCAGCGATCCGTTGCCCTCGGACTCTGCCGAGCCTACCGAGGAAGAGGAGCGCGCGGGCCTATGAGCAGGACCATTACAGCGCAAGACCTGAATCTGACCTTGCACAAAAACGACGAAGCCGGCCTGTTCAAGTGGTTGATTGCCAGCTTCCTGATGGGCAAGCGCATCCGCGCGGAGATTGCCGCCCAGGCGTATCGCGTGATCGTGGACAAGCATCAGCGCAATACACCGCGCAAGCTTGCTGATTGCCGTCATGCTGATCTGGTGGCGATGCTTGGCGAGGCGGGCTACGCGCGCTATGACGAATCCACTGCAGACCGCCTGGTGGCCTTGGCGCAACGGCTGAACACCGAATACGCAGGCAAGGTGTTGAACATCCATGAGGCAAGCGCGGATCGTTCCGAGTTCGAGCAGCGCCTGGGGACGTTCAAGGGCATTGGCCCCAAGACAGTGGAAATCTTCATGCGCGAGGCGGGTAAGGCGTTGTATTGACGCGCGCGGGCGGCCAATGGAGCCTGCTGTCAGGCTTGCACGCCTCCCTTCGCCGAGCCAACGGTAGTATCATCCGTGCCTGTTTTTCCGAACACCGGCGTAGAACACAAGGATCGTAGAATGCGCGCGCGTTTACTCGCCCCAGCGGCTTTTTTTCTGGGTGCCATGGTGTGTACCCAGGCTCGAGCCAGTGGGGACGACAGCTGTTATCCCGCCTGGTCGCTGGCGGCAAGTTCGCTGGATACCTGTAACAATGTTCCCTTCCTGGCCCCCGGGAACGATAGCCGGATCAACCTGCGCCTGTTACTGGCCGACCGCGGCTTGTTGAATATGGCGCCCAGCGAACTGGGCCAAGATGAGATTTCCGAAGGTTATGGCCCGGTGCCGTTCGCTCTGGCTCGGGTTCAAGCCCCCGGAATAACGGATGAGCAAGGCGACAACAGCGGCACCGCGGCGCTGAATGAGCTATTGCACAGTCTCGGGCTGGAGCGCGAGAGCCTGGAAACCGCCGGCGATGCATTCCTTGAGGGGGAGGGCAGCCGCTGCCGGAGTAACACGGATGACAGCGCGCTGTCGTTCATGCAGCAGGTCGTGAACAGCCCCCAATTGACCCAACCCGAGCGCCGTGCCTTGGCCCGCGCCCGCATGCACCTGCTCGAGGCATGCAGCTGGGCCCCTCGGCAGATCGCGGACCTGTTGCCCAGCGGTTCAGCATCCGCCGAAGCCGAAGCCTTCGCGACCTACCTGCGGGCTTCGGCAGACTTTTACAGCGGCCGCTTCAGCGAGGCGCACACTGGCTTCATGGCCCTGGTGGCCACTCCCCAGCCATGGTTAAAGGAAGTGAGCAGCTACATGGTTGCGCGCGTTCAACTCAATGCCGCGCAGGAAGGCGCATTCGATGAGTATGGCAGCCTGAAGCAAAGCGCTGGCGCCCAGGCTTATGCCGGCGCGGAACAGGCCCTGCAAGGTTATTTGAGCGCCTACCCCGATGGCAGCTACGCGGCCTCCGCCAAAGGCTTGGTGCGCCGCGTACATTGGTTGGCCGGTGAAAAAGCCAAGCTTGCCGCCGACTATGCCGCGCAGCTCGCGGCGCCCGCTGGAGCGCAACGCAATGTGTCGCTTGAAGCGTTGATTCAGGAAATCGACACCAAGCTTCTTCCCTCCAGAAACCAGGATCTGCCGGCGCCGCTATTGGCGGCGGTGAATGACCTGATGGGCATGCGTACCGATGATTCGCGCAAGCTTACCCGTGAGCAACTGCTGGCACAGCGCGACGTGCTCGCACAAGTGCCTGGCCTGTTCGAGTACCTCCAGGCGGCGTTCGCGTTTTACACCGACCACGATCCTGCGGCAGTTATCGAGCGATTGCCCGCGCAGGTGCCACCGCAGCTGGATTACCTTGCGTTCAGCCAGCAGGCCCTGCGCGGTTTGGCCCTTGAAGCCAAGGGTGACCGAGGCGCCGCGCAGGCACTGTGGCTTCAACTGATACCCCTGGCGCGCCAGCCGCTGCAACGGGAAATGCTCGAACTCGCATTGGCCATGAACCATGAGCGCGGCGGCGAGCTGGCCGAGGTATTTGCCAGCGAATCTCCGATCAGGTCGGAGCAGGTGCGCTTGATACTGCTGGGCAAGGTTGCCGACGCGCCGCTGCTGCGCCAGCAAGCCGCGCAGGGTATCAGTGAGAAAGAGAAAGCCACGGCGCGGTTTGCGCTGCTGTACAAGGACCTTTTCCGTGGCCAGTACGCGGCGTTCCTCGATGACATGGCCGCTCAGCCCGAAGCACTGGCGCGAGTCAAGCTCGACAGTAGCCTGGGCTATGTCTACGGCAACAGCTATACCTTGAGCCTGTTCCAGTGGGCGGGTGAAAAAGCCGAAGCGGGGTATGCCTGCCCGAGCGTGGCCGAGACCGCCGCTGTGCTGAAGGCGCGCGCCGATGATCCCAAGGGCTTGAACTGCCTCGGCGAATTCGTGCTGCGCAATGGGTTGGACGGCATGCCGCTGGACCAGCGCCCGGCGGCGGACCACCTTGGCGGCACGGAGCCAGGATTCAAGGGCGAAGTGTTCTCAAGGCTGGACGCCTATCGGGCCGTCATCGCCAATGCACAGGCCAGCCGGGAGGACAAAGCTTATGCGCTATTTCGTGCAATCAACTGCTATGGCCCGTCCGGCTATAACGGCTGCGGCGGTGAAGAGGTGGATCAGCCGGTGCGCAAGGCGTGGTTCAAGCAACTGAAAACGACCTACGCCAGCACCCGTTGGGGCAAGGCCCAGCAGTATTACTGGTAATGGCCAGGCAGCTCTGGCCCTGGCTGCTTTGCCTGTTGAGCGGCAGCTGCGTCGCGGCGCCGGTGAATGCTGGCGACCACCATGCGTTCTGGCTGTGGAGCGGCGTGAATGCGCAGGCGGTGCTCGCTCAGGCCAGTACGCTGTATCTGCTGCAAGGCCAGATAGCCGCACCGCGCAATGAGCGGGAACCCGTAGCGTTCATCGCCCAAGGCATGAGCGTCACTCGGCTGCCGCAGCCGGGGGTGTGGATCGTCTATCGGGCTCACACCCTACGCTGGCCGGATTCGGTGTATCGCAAACTGCTGGGCCAGGTACAACGGTGGCAGGCTGCCGGGAACACCATCGTTGGGGTGCAGATCGACTTCGACGCGCGCACGCGCTACCTGAACGAGTACGTGGCCTTTCTGAAAGACCTGCGTCAGCGCCTGCCCGCCTACTACAAGCTGAGCATCACCGGCCTGCTGGACTGGAGCAGCAATGCCAGCCCCGAATCCATAAAGGAGCTGAACGGCGTGGTCGACGAAGTGGTGGTGCAAACCTATCAAGGCCGGCAAAGCATTCCGGACTATGGCGCCTACCTGCCGCGGCTGAGCCGGCTGGGTTTACCGTTCAAGATCGGCCTGATTCAGGGCGGCGAATGGCGTAAGCCTGCCTGGCTGAGTAGCACGCCAGGATTCCTGGGCTACGTGGTGTTCCTGCAGAACCCCCGATAACGGCAGGCATTTGGCCTACGCGCACTCCCTGGCCACCCGTGCGAACCCGGGCGACAGCAGGCTGCGCTCGTACACGAACACCTTGCCGCCTGAAGCCGCCTTGTAAGCGTCGATCACGTTGTCGGCCGCAATCGTGCTGGGCACCACTATTCGGTAATTGCGCTGGCCCTGGGTGAGGGTAGGGTGGAACGCATGCTCCTGCAGCCTGGGCATCACACAGGCCGCGTACGCATCAGGGCTTTTGCTGGTTTCCAGCGCCAGGGTCGGCTCGTTGGGCGCCGACGCGCAGCCGGCGAGCAAAGTAAGGGCGGCCAGGCTGCCGCTGAATAAAGTCATACGCACGGTGTGGTTTCTGCATCGTTCGTTGCCGGGAGGGCACGGTGTGGGAGAGCCGTTATTTTCCCGGTCAACGTAACGAAGCGGAATGCATCCCGCGTGATGGTGGTTATTGCCGATAGCGATAGTAAGCCTTGCCCGGCCTATTCCTTCTTCATCAACCCCGCCAGCGCGGCGAATGGGTTATGGGTGGCCTTGGCCACGGAAGGGGTGCTCAACGAGCCCTCGGTGAAATATTGCTGGTCGGTGTAACGGGCGTGTTCGTTGTCGTGGCAGTACAGGCACAGTAATTCCCAGTTGGAACCATCCTGGGGATTGTTGTCGTGGTTGTGGTCCCGGTGGTGAACGGTGAGCTCGCTGAGGCGCTTGCCGGAGAACTCGCGGGCGCAGCGCCCGCACACGTGGGGGTACATCTTCAGGGCTTTGTCGCGATAACCGCGTTCGCGCTCGCGCTGGTTTTCGGCGAGGATTCGGTCGAGCTTGGAGGTATCGGTGGCCATGATGCACCCGTCGTGTATGAGAGCGAACATTTTATAGCCCCCGCCAGGGTTGCGCCACGGCCCCGGGCGAACGGCCGCTTGAGCATTATTTCTTTTTCTTTCCCTTCATCGCTTTCAATCGCTCGCGGGCCCGTTGTACTACCATGGCCCGCTCCGGCCGCTTGAGCCGCTTCCATGTCTTGATTTCATCTTTCGAGCGGCCGCAGCCGCGGCAAATGCCATCGCTGAGCTTGCACTCGGACGTACAGGGATTATCTACCTCTTTAGCCAAGGGGCCTCCAGGGTTCGACCCGGCGTAAGCCCGGGTGGCTGATGACTGTACGCGAGAACCCGTTGAACGTCTGCCATCGCCCGCTACCGGTGCGATAAAGGCCCACATGCACCGCAACGGGCCCTTCAGAGCATGGCTTGGGCCGCGCCAATACGGTGAATAGCACTTGACCACTTGGTCAGCTTCTTGCTTTACACTACACCGGCTCAATCAACTTTGCGGACGGATCATGCAAAACCTCAACGTGGTAATCGCCGGTGCAGGCATGGGCGGGCTCAGCGCGGCGATTGCCTTGCGCCAAGCCGGCCATAATGTACATCTCTATGAGCGCGCGCCAGAGCTTGCGCCTATCGGCGCGGCGATTTCTATCTGGCCCAACGGCATGAAAGTGCTGCATGCGCTGGGCGTGGGGCAAGCGGTGGAGGCCGTGGCCGGCGACATGCGCACCATGAGCTACTCAACCCATGCGGGCGAGCTGTTGACTCGCTTCAGCCTCGATCCGCTGTACAGCACGGTGGGCCAGCGCGCATGCCCCATCGCTCGTTCCGAGCTGCAGCGCCTGCTGCTGGATGCGGTAGGGCTCGACCATGTAACCCTTGGCGTTGGCTGCGAGGGTTACACGGAGTCCGAGAGCGGCGTCGCCGTGCAATTGTCTACAGGTGAGACGGTACAGGCTGATCTACTGATCGCGGCCAACGGCACCCATTCGCTGCTGCGCAATACCGTTGCCGGGGAGCGCATCGACCGCCGGTACTGCGGTTACGTGAACTGGAACGGCCGGGTAAAAATGGATAGCGCCCTGAGCGACCGGCACGAATGGGCTCAGTTTGTAGGCGAGCACAAGCGGGTTTCCTTGATGCCAATGGGGCCTGACGAGTTTTACTTCTTCTTCGATGTGCCCTTGCCGGCGGGCACGCCCAACCAGCGTGACCAGTACCGGCAGGAGTTGCGCCATCACTTCAGCGGATGGGCGGCGCCTGTCCAGCAACTTATCGAGCGCCTCGATCCCGCCGGCATCGCCCGGGTAGAGATTCACGACACCCAACGGGTGCCGCACCTGGTGAGCGATCGGGTAGCGCTGCTGGGGGACGCGGCCCACGCCATGACGCCGAACATCGGCCAAGGCGGTTGCCAGGCCATGGAAGATGCGTGGGTTCTGGCTCGCAGCCTGGAGGGAGCCGAATCTGTGCAGGCGGGCTTGAAGCGCTATGAAGCGCAACGCTCGGACCGCGTGGCCGGCCTGGTGCTCAAGGCGCGGGAGCGGGCCGCGATCATCCATGGCGAAGATCAAGCCGCGACCCAAGCCTGGTATGCCGAGCTGCCTGGCAGTGAAGAGGCGATCCTCGCGGGATTGATCAAGACTACCGCCGGCGGGCCTTTATAAACCACGCCTCTGGGCAGGGCTGTCAGCGCGCGCCCTGCGCCAGAACAATGGAATCGGGCCCGGCGTCGCCGCCATCCTTGCGCCGGATGGTTGCCACATGGCGGGTGTAGCAGGTGCTGTTGTCGGGTATGTCCATGTTGATGAAGGCCATGGCGCCTACGGTGACGTTATCGCCGATCCGGATGTTATTCCCGATGATGCATGCGTTCGCGCCCAGCTCCACGTTGTCCCCGATGTAAATAAAGCCTTTTTGGCCGCTGGCGCGCACGCCGATCGTGGTGTTCTGGCGAATGAAAAGATTTTCCCCGATGCGCGCCGCATCCGCGATGACGATACCGGTACGGTGGGGGATGGTCAGGCCGGCGCCGATCTCCGCTGCCAGCATGATGTCCACCCCGTGTTCCCGCACAAGGCGGCCATGAATGCGCCGGGCGATCTTGGGGTAATTGAGCAGGCCCTTGGGCCGGCGGTGCAGGTATTGCGCCAGGCGGAACCAGAACAGGTAGTGCTCCAGCTCCTTGTGAAGGATGCGGCGTAGCATGCGTTTGATCTTGAGCGGCTTGTCTTCGCCGCCCATGACTTCGATACGCCAGTAGCGCTTGAGTGCGTGCCAGTCCATTGGGTTTCTCTTTCGGTGCAGGAAGCGGCGGCCCGATTCGGGGCGCCGCAGCCAGTGTATCCGGATTGGTACCCAAACGAAAATTCCCCGCCCGCTCATGCGCAGGGAACGAGGCGCCCCGCTGATCGACCGGAATTTGACAGAGTTGAACCCCTACGCTTACGTTAACGTAAACCGAGCGCAAGGGCCTCCACCGTGTCCACGACCTACACCATTTCCGAGCTCGCGCGGGCGCTGGACGTTACCCCCCGAACCATCCGTTTCTATGAAGAGCAAGGCATGCTGGCCCCGGAACGCCGCGGGCAGGAACGCATTTTCACGCCGCGGGATCTGGTAACTCTCAAGCTCATCCTGCGCGGCAAGCGCATTGGCTTTTCGCTCGCCGAGTGCAAAGAGCTGATCGACCTCTACGACCCGGCTGGCAACCGTAAACAGCTGGCGCGCTTCCTTGAAAAGATCGATGAGCGCCGTACCCAGCTGCGCCAGCAGATGCTCGACATCGAACAAATGCACCTCGAACTGGACACCGCCGAAGAACGCTGCCGCGCCGCGCTCGAGCACGTAGCCGAAACACCCGCTGACTGACCTCCACAATAATCACAAGAGAGCACAGTGATGACTTCCACACCCGGTCTCGATTTCTTTCTCGGCCAAGACATCGACATGCTGCGCGATGCCGTGTCCACCTTCGTTTCTCATGAAGTGGTGCCCCTGGCTCAGCAGGCCGATCGAGACGACGCATTCCCGATGCACCTCTGGCGCGCCTTCGGCGACATGGGCCTGCTGGGCCTCACGGTGCCAGAAGCCTATGGTGGCGCCGGCATGGGTTACCTGGCGCATATGGTGGCCATGGAGGAAATTTCCCGCGGGGCAGGCGGCATCGGGCTGTCGTATGGCGCCCATTCCAATCTGTGCGTGAACCAGATCAACCGCAACGCTACCCATGAGCAAAAAATGCGCTTCTTGCCCAAGCTCATTTCCGGCGAGCATGTGGGCGCGTTGGCCATGAGTGAACCCAACGCCGGTTCCGATGTGGTGTCCATGCGGCTGCGCGCTGAGCGGGCAGGTGACAAATACCTGCTCAACGGCACCAAGATGTGGATCACCAACGGCCCGGATTGTGACGTACTGGTGGTGTACGCCCGAACCGAACCGGCCGCCGGGGCCAAGGGCATCACGGCGTTCATCCTGGAAACCGACACACCCGGGTTCTCTGTGGCGCAGAAGCTGGACAAGCTGGGCATGCGCGGTTCCCATACCGGCGAGCTGGTGTTCGACAACGTCGAAGTACCGGTCGAGAACGTTCTGGGCGCGGTGAACCAGGGCGTGAGCGTGCTGATGAGCGGGCTGGACTACGAGCGGGCCGTGTTGTCCGGTGGCCCGCTGGGGCTGATGCAGGCTGCCATGGATGCGGTGGTGCCCTACTTGCACGACCGTCAGCAGTTCGGCCAAAGCATTGGCGAGTTCCAGCTCATCCAGGGCAAGGTCGCCGACATGTACACCACCCACCAGGCCTGCCGGGCGTACCTCTACGCGGTGGGGCGCCAGCTGGATGCGCTAGGTAGCGGCCACGCGCGGCAAGTGCGCAAGGACTGCGCGGGCGTGATCCTTTATGCCGCCGAGAAAGCCACATGGCTGGCGGGCGAGGCGATCCAGATCCTGGGCGGTAACGGCTATATCAATGAATACCCCGTGGGGCGCATCTGGCGTGACGCCAAGCTGTATGAAATCGGCGCCGGCACCAGCGAAATCCGCCGCATGCTGATCGGCCGCGAGCTGTTCAACGAAACCCGTTAAGCCCGGAAAAGGACGCCCCGCATGACGATCTTGAACAGTACAGTCAGCCCCCGTTCGGCTGAATTCCAGGCCAACCGCGCCGCCATGCTGGAACAGGTGGCCCGCTTGCGTGAAGTGCTCGCCCAGGCACGGCAGGGGGGTGGCGAGGCGGCGCAGGCCCGTCACACCGGCAAAGGCAAATTGTTGCCCCGCGAGCGCATTGACCTGCTGCTGGACCCCGGCTCGCCCTTTCTGGAAATCGGCCAGCTGGCGGCCCATGAGGTGTATGACGAACTCGTCGCCGCGGCGGGACTGATCGCCGGTATCGGGCGCGTCGAAGGCACCGAATGCATGGTCATCGCCAACGACGCCACCGTCAAAGGCGGCAGCTATTACCCGCTCACCGTGAAAAAGCACCTGCGCGCCCAGGCCATCGCCCAACAGAACCGCTTGCCTTGCCTGTACCTGGTGGATTCGGGTGGGGCCAACCTGCCGCGCCAGGATGAAGTATTCCCCGACCGGGAGCATTTCGGCCGGATCTTTTTCAACCAGGCCAACATGAGCGCCCAAGGCATCGCCCAGATCGCCGTGGTGCTGGGCTCTTGCACCGCCGGCGGGGCTTACGTGCCGGCGATGAGCGACGAGACCATCATGGTGCGGGAGCAGGCAACGATCTTCCTCGCTGGGCCCCCGTTGGTGAAGGCGGCGACGGGTGAAGTGGTCACCGCCGAGGCCCTGGGCGGCGCGGACGTGCATTGCCGCACGTCGGGCGTGGCCGATCACTATGCCGAGAGCGACGAGCACGCCTTGGCCATCGCTCGGCGCTGCGTGGCCAACCTTGGCGCCCGGCCCGTTCCCAGCCTGGAGCCCGTCACAACGATCGAGCCTCGCTATCCCGCCGATGAGCTGTATGGGCTGATCCCGGCCGACCCGCGCCAGCCTTTCGAGGTGCGCGAGGTGATCGCCCGGCTGGTGGATGACTCCCGCTTCGACGAGTTCAAGGCCCTGTTCGGCACCACGCTGGTGTGCGGCTTCGCCCGGGTGAACGGCTACCCGGTGGCGGTGCTGGCCAATAACGGAATTCTTTTCGCCGAGGCCGCCCAGAAGGGCGCGCATTTCATCCAGCTGGCCTGCCAGCGCAAGGTGCCCTTGCTGTTTTTGCAGAACATCACAGGCTTCATGGTGGGGCAGAAGTACGAAGCCGGCGGCATCGCCAAGCATGGGGCCAAGTTGGTCACCGCGGTGGCGTGCGCTCAGGTGCCCAAGTTCACCGTGATCATCGGCGGCAGCTTCGGGGCTGGTAATTACGGGATGTGTGGGCGCGCCTACGACCCCAATTTTCTCTGGATGTGGCCCAACGCGAAGATCGGCGTAATGGGCGCCGCCCAAGCGGCTGGAGTGCTGGTGCAGGTAAAACAGGAGCAAGCGCTGCGCGGCGGCCGGGCCTTCAGCGAAGAAGACGCCGAAGCCCTCAAGCGGCCGCTGGTCGAGCAATACGAACAGCAGGCCCACGCGTTCTATTCCAGCGCCCGGCTATGGGATGACGGGGTGATCGACCCGGCGCAAACCCGCGGCGTACTTGGCCTCGCGCTGGCCACCGCGGCGAATGCGCCGATCCCAGACAGCCGTTTCGGCGTATTCCGCATGTAACGCACCCGTGCCCAGGAGCCCTGCCATGAACAGCTTTACTACCCTTGAATGGGTGCGTGATACCCGGGGCGTGGTCACGCTCTGGCTGAACCGCCCGGATAAAAACAACGCATTCAATGCACAAATGCTGGCCGAACTGACCGAGGCGCTGGCCACGCTCAAGGCCGACACCGACTGCCGATTATTGGTGCTGCGCGGGCGCGGCAGGCATTTCAGCGCGGGCGCAGACCTTCGCTGGATGCAGGCCAGCATCCACCTGGGCTACGACGACAACCTGGCCGACGCCCGAGTGCTGAGCGACCTGCTGCACGCGCTCTACACCTTGCCGGTGCCCACCCTGGCGGTGGTGCACGGCTCGGCCTTCGGGGGCGCGCTGGGCTTGATCAGTGGCTGCGACATGGCCATTGCCGCCGACGATGCCCTGTTCAGCCTCTCGGAAGTACGCCTGGGCTTGGCCCCGGCCGTGATCAGCCCTTATGTGGTGCGGGCCATCGGCGCGCGGGCGACCAAACGCTACACCCTGACCGGCGACCGCTTCGGCGCCTCGCAAGCGTGCCAGCTGGGTTTGCTGGCCGACGTGTATCCGGCCGATTCGCTGGATACCGCCGTGGCCGAGTGGGCTGCCAGCCTGCTGAAGAATGGGCCCGTTGCCCAGCGCGCCAGCAAGGCGCTGCTGTTGGAGGTCGCCGAAGCGGACCTGAGCGAGCCGTTGAGGCGCCGGACCGAACAGCTCATCGCCCAACTGCGTTGCGGCGCGGAGGGGCAGGAAGGGATCAAGGCGTTTCTCGAAAAACGCGCGCCGGCCTGGCAGGAGGGGCAGCCATGAAGCACCTGAGCAAACTGCTGGTGGCCAACCGCGGCGAAATCGCCTGCCGGATCATGCGCACCGCCAGATCCATGGGCATTCGTTGCGTGGCGGTCTACAGCGACGCGGACCGCAACGCCCGCCACGTCCGTGAGGCCGATGAAGCCATCGCCCTGGGCGGGGCCAAACCGGGGGAGAGCTACCTGGTGATCGAGAAACTGATCGCCGCGGCCAAGGCGAGCGGCACGCAGGCAGTGCACCCCGGTTATGGCTTTGTGTCCGAGAACCCCGCTTTCGCCCGCCAGCTGGAACAGGCCGGGCTGATCTTCGTGGGCCCGCCCGCAAGCGCGATCGAGGCGATGGGTAGTAAAGCCGCGGCCAAGGCGCTGATGGAAGCGGCGGGGGTGCCACTGGTGCCGGGCTATCACGGTGAGGATCAGGGCCTTGAAACCTTCCACCAGGCAGCGCGGCGGATAGGCTACCCGGTATTGCTCAAGCCCAGCGCCGGTGGTGGCGGCAAGGGCATGAAGGTGGTGGAGCGCGAAGCGGACCTGGCCCAAGCGTTGGCCTCGGCGCAGCGTGAGGCGCAGTCGGCGTTCGGCGATGCGCGGATGCTGGTGGAAAAATATGTGCTATCTCCCCGCCACGTGGAGATTCAAGTGTTCGCCGACCAGCAGGGCCTCTGCCTGTACCTGCACGAACGGGATTGCTCCATTCAGCGTCGCCACCAGAAGGTGATCGAGGAAGCGCCGGCGCCCGGCCTGCCGCCCGAGCTGCGAACCGCCATGGGCGAGGCCGCGGTGCGCGCGGCGCGGGCCATCGGTTACGTAGGGGCCGGCACCGTGGAGTTTCTGCTGGATGCCCGCGGCGATTTCTATTTCATGGAAATGAACACTCGTTTGCAAGTGGAACACCCCGTCACCGAAGCCATTACCGGGCTGGACCTGGTCGCCTGGCAGTTGCGCATAGCCCGGGGCGAGCCTCTGCCGCTGGCCCAGGCCCAGGTGCCTCTGCGTGGCCACGCCATCGAAGCGCGGTTGTACGCAGAAGATCCCAGCACCGGCTTCCTCCCCGCCAGTGGCCCTCTGAAGGTGTATCGCGAGCCGAAGGCCGGGGAAGGGCGGCGCGTGGACAGTGGCGTGGCCGAGGGGGATGAAATTTCGCCGTTCTACGACCCTATGCTCGGCAAGCTGATCGCCTGGGGCGAAACCCGCGAAGAGGCCCGGCTGCGGCTGCTGGCGATGCTGGACGAAACCCGGGTAGGTGGGGTGAAGAGCAACCGGCAGTTCCTGCGGCGCCTGCTCGAGCATCCGGACTTCGCTGACGCTCGGCTCGACACCGGCTTCATCGCTCGCAACGAAGCCACCCTGCTCGCGCCGCCCGCGGTGTTGGATGAAGCCTTCTGGGCGCATGCCGCGCGGTGCTTCCTTGCAACCCTTCCTCGCCAGGCTGACGCTTCGCCCTGGGCGGCCCGTTCCGGATGGCGCGCGGGAGGCGAACGTGAAGCCGTGCTCCATCTGCGCTGTGGCGAAGAACAGCGCCGCGTACGGTTCACCCCGGCGCCAGGCGCGCGGGTGGCTGACCCTGGTATCCGTCAAGGCGGGTCGTTGTATGTGCAGTGGAAGGGCGACCAATACGAAGTGCAACAGGTTGACCCACTGCTAGCGGCCGGGCCTGGGCATGCCCAGCACGGCAGCTTGACCGCGCCCATGAACGGCAGCGTTGTGAAGGTATTGGTCGCGCCAGGCCAGGCCGTGGAGGCCGGGGCGGCGGTGGTGGTGCTTGAAGCGATGAAAATGGAACACACCCTGCGCGCGCCTGGCGCGGGCCGTGTAGAGGCCGTGCACTGTGCCGAAGGCGATCTGGTGAGTGAAGGCACGGTATTGGTCGCGGTGGAGGAAACGGCCGATGAGCCTGCCTGAACACATACGTATCGTCGAAGTCGGGCCGCGTGACGGTCTTCAGAACGAACCCGCGAACCTGCCGGTGGACGCCAAGGTTCGACTGGTCGAGGGCCTGGCCAGCGTGGGGTTGGCCTATATCGAAGCCGGTAGTTTCGTATCGCCCAGGTGGGTGCCGCAGATGGCCGATACCGCGCGGGTATTCGCCGCGCTCTCGCCACGGCCAGGCGTGGTGTACAGCGCCCTGACGCCCAACCTGCGCGGCCTGGAACAGGCCCTCGAATGCGGTGTGCGCGAAGTGGCGGTGTTCGCGGCGGCGTCCGAGGCGTTTTCGCAACGCAATATCAATTGCACCATCGCCGAAAGCCTGACCCGCTTCGAACCGGTACTGGCCATGGCCCTCGATCATGGCGTGAACGTGCGCGGCTATGTGTCATGCGTGATGGGCTGCCCCTATGAGGGCCAAGTCGCCCCCGAACAGGTGCGTGGGGTGGCCCGGGCGCTGTCGCAGATGGGCTGCTACGAGGTGTCGCTCGGTGACACCATCGGTACGGGCACCGCCGAGCAGACGCGCCAGTTGATCGAAACCGTCAGCCGCGACGTCCCGCGCGGCCAGTTGGCCGGGCACTACCACAACACCTATGGGCAGGCGTTGGCAAATGTGTACGCCAGCGTGCTGGAAGGTGTAACGGTGTTCGACAGCGCCATTGGCGGCTTGGGCGGCTGCCCCTATGCCAAGGGCGCAAGCGGCAACCTGGCCACCGAAGACCTCGTTTACCTGCTGCACGGCCTGGGTATCGACACCGGGGTAGACCTCGCGGGCCTCGTTAAGCTGAGCTGGGCATTCAACGCTACCCTCGGCCGCGTGCCCGATGCCCGCGTGGCCCGGGCGCTGGCACCGGGGTAAGGGCTATAGAAACGAATCGCGAGCCGGGAGCAGTTGCGCCTTCACCCCGGCCTTGTCGATCACCGACCACACCCGGCGGATTTTGCCGGCCTCGAACTGGTAGAACACGTTTTCAAAGAACCGCACCCGCCGCCCATTTACCGGGAGCCCGAAAAGCTCGCCCGCCGGCGTGCAGTCGAATGCCAGGCGGCTGGCGATATGGGGCGGCTCGGCAATGAGCAGCACGGGGTCGAAACGCAGGTCTGGAATGGCAGCGTAGTCACCTTCGAGCATGGCGCGATACCCTGCCAGCCCCAGGGGCGCATCGTTGTATTCGACGTCGGTGTGAACATGCTCACCCAATCTGTCCAGGTCCCGTTCGTTCAGGCAGGCCAGATAAGCGTGGTAAAGCGTGGGCAGTTCGTGTTCAGCCATGGGCAAGCCTCGTGTGATGGTGGGGCGGAGTCAGTAGCGCACATCGACCTGGATCGATCGGCCCTCGGCGTGGCGCTCGACGTAGCAGACGATGCGCTTGCCCACGCGTTGGAAGATCAAATCCAGGCTGCTGTCGCCAAAACCGATGTGTTGCACCTCCAGCCGCGAAATACCAAAGGGCAACTGGGGGCGGGTGATCGTGATCTTGCCTCGCTGCGCATCGATGGCGATGCCCAGGCAAGCCTGCAGCAGCATGAATACCGAACCGGCGGCCCAGGCTTGGGGCAGGCAGGCCACCGGATAGGCGATGGGGGCCTCTCCCGGGGCGCGCTCGAAACCACAGAACAGCTCTGGCAAGCGCATGTCGAACTGGCTCGCCGCCTCGAAAACGCCCCCCAGCAATCGCACCACGCCGTCGTGCAAACCATAGCGGCCAATGCCCGCGGCGCACAGGGCGACGTCGTGCGGCCACACCGAGCCGTTGTGATAGGACATCGGGTTGTAACGCGCGGCCTCACGGGCCAGGGTCCGCACGCCCCAGCCGCTGTGAAAGCCACTGCCCAAGAGCTGCCGAGCCACCAGCCGCCCACGCTCCGGCGCCGGCAAGCCGCTGGCCAGAAGATGGCCCACATTGGAACCGCGCACTCTGCATGGGCGGTTTTCACCGTCCAGCGCCAGCGCATAGAACTGCTGGTCGTCCTGCCAGAAATGCCGCTCCACCGCCTGCTGCATACGCAGGGCCTGCTGCGCCCAGTGCAAGGCGGCGCTCGGGTCGCCGCGGCCCTCGGCGATATACGCCAGGCTCTGGTACGCCTCGAACGCGTAGCCCTGCACTTCGATCAATGAGATCGGCCCCACCGGGCTATCGCCGTTCTCGTGGAAAATCGAGTCGTGGCTGTCTTTCCATCCCTGGTTGGCCAGGCCCGTGCTCTCGCCCCGGGCGTAGCTGATGAAACCTTCGGGGTTGCGCTCGGCGTTCTGGGTCAACCAGCCAGCGGCCGCCTCCAGGTGCGGCCAGAGGTTGTCGATGAAAGCCCAGTCGTCCACCCGGCGAACATAAGCGCCGGCCAGGGCGATAAATAGAGGGGTGGTGTCCACGCCACCGTAGTAGCGACCAAACGGCAGCTCGTTGAGCCGGGACATTTCCCCTTGCCGTGTTTCGTGCATGATCTTGCCCGGTTCGGCATCACGGAAGGCCGAGGTTTCCTGAGCCTGATGCGCCGCCAGGTAACGCAGCACGCCGCTTGCCAAGGCAGGGTCGAGCCACAGCAGCTGCCGCGCGGTGATGATCGCGTCCCGGCCGAACGGGGTGGAATACCAGGGGATGCCCGCGTACGGGTAAGGGCCGGTGGGGAAATCCGCCGTCAGCAGGGCTACGTCCGCGCGTGATTTATCCAGCCAGTTCTGGAACAGCCGGCCCGAAGCAACCAGCCGCGCGCCTTGGCGTTGCTTCCTGCGCATCGCCAGCCGCGCCCGCGCCGCGCAGGCCCGGTAGTGCTTGCGGCAAGGGGCATCGCCGCTGGGCCCGACCAGTACGTACAGGGCGCGGTCCGTGTGGGGCCCCAGGCTGACATGGAACTCGGCCACGCTTTCGTTGAGCGTGGCCGGGGTTTCGGAAAAGCGGATCACGTTATCGCGGACATGGTCGTCCAGGCCCCTGTAGCTCATCGCCACCTGATCGGTGCCCACCACAATCGGCTCCAGCGTGCCCCGATGGGGCCGCGGAGCACCACGTACCTCGAACATGTCACGAAAATCCCCGGCAAAATGCAGGGCGATCGACAGGGCCGCAGTGGCATCGCTGTAGTTGGTCAGCACGATGCACTCGTGCATGCTCCCAGCCCAGAGGAAGCGCCGCCGTTCGATGTGCAGCACCCCTTGGGGCGCGGAGGTTTCCCCGATCACCGGCAGGGGGTGGTTGGTGAAGTGAGACGTGGAGTAGACGTTGTCCTGGCTCACCGAAGCGGACAACAGGCAAGGCTGCTGGCCTGCGACGCTGAGGCGGTAGTCGGAGAGCACCCGCGTGTCCTGATAGAACAGCCCGTCGGCGCCACCCGTGATGTCGCCGAACGAGTTGGTGACAAGAAACATGTCACCTTCCACCAAAACGTAGTCTTGCTGGCTGCTTGTGGTGCTCATGTGCGTACGCCTGTGTTCGCCATCAGGAAGCGGTCAACCGCAGGTCGGCCGTGGGGCGTTCGGCCATGGTGTCGGCGATCTGGCCCGCCAGGCGCTCGCCCAGCAATCGCTCGTACAGCTCAACGTATTGCCGCGCCATCGCACGCGAGGAAAATCGCCGTTCGAATGCCGCGCGGATGGCCCCCCGGTTTAGCTGGCCCACCGCTTCGACCGCTTCGATGGCCTCATCCATGGACTCGACGATGAACCCGGTTCGCCGATCTTCGATCACTTCCGGCACCGAGCCGCAGCGCCAGGCGATGACGGGGGTGCCGCAGGCCATGGCTTCAATCATCACCAGGCCAAAGGGCTCGGGCCAGTCGATGGGGAAGAGCAACGCCCGGGCATTGCCGAGAAACTCGCCCTTGTGCTCATCGCCAATCTCGCCCAGAAACTCGATCAGGGGGTGTGCCAGCATCGGCTCGATCACCAGCCGGAAGTAGGCGAGATCGGCGCCATCGACCTTGGCCGCTATCTTCAATGGGATGCCGCTGGCGATAGCGATGCGGATGGCCCGCTCCGGCCCTTTTTCCGCGGAGATACGCCCCAGGAACGCCAGATAACCCTTGGGCTTGGGGTTGAAAGGGTAGTGCACGTCCGCCAGGCCATGATGGATCATCCCGTACCAGTTGGCGGCCGCCAGTGGCAGGCGCTGGTTGTGCGAGATGGACACCAGTGGAAAGACGTTCCACAACCGATAGGCCATGGGCAAGTCGGCGATATCGAGCCGGCCATGCAGCGTGGTCAGGGTTTTCGAGGCGTGGGCCTCGAAGAAGGGAAAATGCAGCAGGTCGATATGAAAATGCAGGATATCGAAGTCGTCGGCTAGCTCGCGGATACGGTGAAGCATGCTCAAGTGGCTGGCGAAATCGGACTTCAGCGGCGTGCTGTCCAGCCGTAACGCCTGCCCACGGCACACCACCTCCTTGGCCAATGTTCGAGCTCCGCCGGCTGAAAACAAGGTCACTTCATGGCCCAGTTCCACCAGCGCATCGGTGAGGTGGGCCACCACGCGTTCAGTGCCGCCGTAGAGCTGTGGCGGCACGGATTCGTAGAGGGGAGCGATCTGCGCAATCTTCATGCGAGCCTCCGACGTAGCAACAAGGGATACGTCGGGGCAAGGTCGGCCGTAATCCGGGGCAACACTGCGCGGCGGTGGTTGCAGGGACGTTCAGGGTGGACTGCACCCCGCCGCTTATCGTTCAGTGGGGCCGGATCAGCGGTTTCAGTGGTTGGCCCCCTCGCCACGCTTGGCCTTGCGCTGGCGAGGGCTGGGGAGGGACGGCTGATCCGCAGTGATATCCTCCGAGCCTTCGGTGTCCCATTCCGAGCCTTCAGGCAACGGGGGCGGGGGCAGCGGCGCGGGGCCTTTGCGGTTCACCCGGCGGCGGCGCAGGTCCCCGAACACCACCATGCTGGCCGCCACCGCGCCAATCACGATCAGCACCACCACGCCACCGCCGACCTTATACCCCCGGTGATGCGGGCGCGGGCCGTCGTGGCTGTCGTCTTCACCGCCCGATGCCTGGCCGGCCACGGCCGCCAGGGCTACCGTGAGCAGCGCACATCGGGTTAACGCCTTCATGTCCATAAAACCACTGATCCCACAGCTGTCTGATGCTATCCAGCCAGCATGCTACCCCGCCGATGAGCGCTTGTCTGGCCCCACGGACGAAGCGCTCAAATAAGGAGAAACGGAGGAGTTTGGCTCGCGGCCCTTGCCCACATGGCGCATGGCCGGCTAAATGGGCGGCCGCGCGCTATTCAGAGGAGCTCCCTTGACCCGTTCTACCATCACCGACGCTGAACCTACCGTGGCCGCGGCCACCGATACCCGCCAACGGCCGTCCGCCGCGCTTATCGTTTCGCTGTTGATGGCCATGGTGCTTGGCGCCCTGGATCAGAGCATCCTGGCCACGGCGTTGCCCGCCATTGCCAGCGACTTGCATGGCATCGAAAGCCTGAGCTGGGTGGTGACGGTGTTCATGCTCACCTCCACCATCAGCGCCCCGCTGTATGGCAAGCTGTCGGACCTCTACGGCCAGCGCCCGCTGTTCATGCTCAGCATCAGCGTATTTGTCGCGGCTTCGGTGCTGTGCGGCGCCTGTACCAGCATGGGCCAGCTGATCGCCGCTCGTGGCTTGCAGGGGCTGGGGGCGGGTGGCTTGATGACCTTGTCGCAGATCGTGATCGGGCGCTCGGTCAAGCCCAGCGAGCGCGGGCGTTATCAGGGCGTGTTCGCCGCTGCCTTTGCCGTGAGCAGCGCGCTGGGGCCACTGCTCGGTGGTTTTATCACCTCGAACCTGAACTGGCGCTGGGTCTTCTTCATCAACCTGCCCCTGGGGGCGTTGGCCATGGCTGGCCTGTTCCGCAACTTGCCGGCGCTGCCGCGCCAGGCGCAGGTCAGCGTGGACTACGCCGGCGCGGTGGTACTGGGCGTAGCCACTTCGGCGCTGTTGCTGTTGACCCATGCCTATTCGTTTTCCGCCGGGGGCGGCGTGCTGGTCCCGCTGGGCCTGGGCGTGTTGGCGCTGGCCGGGTTCGCTTTGCTGTACCGGGTGGAGCGCGCGGCCTCGGCGCCGATCATCGACCCGGCGCTGTTCGCCAATCGGCGATTCACCGTCGCCATCTGTGCCATGGCGGCCATGGCCTTCGCCATGATGGGCTCGCTGGTGTTCATGCCGCTCTATTACCAGGCGGTGCTACACCAGACCCCCACCGAATCCGGTTTCATGACCCTGCCCCAGGTTGTAATGATGGTAATCAGCTCCTTCTTGGGCGGCGCCATCTCCAGCCGCCGGCAGAACTTCGTCACCTTGCTGCTGGTGGGGGTGTCGCTGGAGTGCCTGGGCCTGTGCCTGTTGCTGGCCTTTACCCACGCGGGCATGAGCGCGCCCTGGTTCTTCCTCACCATGGGCGTGCTCGGGCTGGGGATGGGCGTAGGGATGCCCAACGCCACCGTACTGGTGCAGAACGCCGTCGCGCCAGCGGTAATGGGCGCGGCCACGGCGGCGTTGTCGTTCTGCCGCTCGTTGGGAGGCGCGGTAGGGGTGGCCACCGCGGGTGGGATCATGAGCTACATCCTGGCCCGCGGCGCCGCGGGCTTGCCGGTTTCGCTCTCCACCTTCCAGTTGGGCGATGCCCAGGCATTGGCCGCGGTGCCGGCCGATCAGCTCGGACAGGTGACCGAGTTGTACCGCGGCGCCATCAACGCCAGCCTGTTCGCCGGCGCGATCGTGATGGGGCTCGCGGTGCTGCTGGTAGCCTACCTGGCCACCCGCGATCGCTCGCCGACGCAGCCTACGTAAAGGCGGCCGGGTGGCGGATTCATCCGTGGGGTAGCAACAATTTGCTACCCTTGCGCGCGTTCGAACGTTTTCCTGGATAAGGACTGCCCGCGACGATGCAAGCCCTCGATGGTTTACCCCGCAACAAGCTGATTCCCGCCGTTGTCGCCGTGTGCCTTGCCGTGGGCATGGCCACCCTGGACACCGCCATCATCAATACCGCGCTGCCCACCGTGGCCAGCGGGATCGGCGCTACCTCCGCTTCGGTGATCTGGGTGGTGAATGCCTATCAGCTGGCAATGGTGGCCACGCTGCTGCCCTTTGCCTCGCTGGGCGAAGTGCTCGGGCCGCGCCGGGTATACCTCGGTGGCCTGCTGGTGTTCGTGGTGGCCTCGCTGTTCTGCGGGCTGGCCTGGTCGCTGCCTAGCCTGGCCGTGGCCCGGGTGGTGCAGGGGTTGGGCGCGGCGGCGCTGATGAGCGTGAACGCGGTGCTACTGCGGCACATCTATCCCTCCACGCGGCTGGGCAGGGGCATGGGGATCAATTCGCTGGTCGTGGGGCTCGCCTTTACATTAGGGCCAACGCTGGCGTCGGCCATCCTGTCGTTTGCCAGCTGGCATTGGCTTTTCCTGATCAACGTGCCCCTTGGGCTGCTGGCAATGTGGATGGCAAGCCGTAACCTGCCGTCGATCGAGCCCGCCAGCCACCCCTACGACCGTACTGCCGCGGTGTTGTGCGCGGGGCTGTTCGGCTTCATGGTGCTGGCGCTCAGCTCGGGCGTACAGGGTGGCCACGGGGTGGTGATCGGGGCGGAACTGGTGGTGGCGCTGGTCTGCGGCGTGCTGCTGAGCCGCCGTCAGGCTGGCCATCCGGCGCCCATGCTGGCGGGGGACCTGTATCGCCTGCCGGTGTTCGCGCTGTCTTCGCTGACCGCGGTGTGCGCCTTCTGTGCGCAGGGCCTGGCTTTCGTGGCGCTGCCGTTCCTGTTGCAGGAACAATTGGGCCACAGCCAGGTGGCGACCGGTTACCTGATCACCCCCTGGCCGGCCGTGGTGGCGGTGATGGCATTGATCGCCGGGCGCCTGTCCGACCGCATCGCGCCGGGCTTGCTCGGTGGCATCGGCTTATTGGTACTGGGCCTGGGCATGGGCGCGCTGGCGCTGCTGGCGCCAGGGGCAAGCGCGTTGGACATCGGCTGGCGCATGGCCGTGTGTGGTGCCGGGTTCGGGTTTTTCCAGTCACCCAACCTCAAGGCCTTGATGACTAGCGCGCCAGTGTCGCGCGGCAGCGGCGCAAGCGGAGTGGTGGCGACGTCGCGGCTGGTAGGGCAAACCTTGGGCGCGGCCCTGGTTGCGCTGTGCTTCCATCTATTTAGCAGCCCTGGCGCGCAGATCTGCCTGTGGCTGGGGTGCGGCTTTGCCATGGCGGGCGCGCTGGCCAGCGGCGCCCGGCTATATGCCGCGCCCAGGGCTTGAGCCCCCTGAGCCGAGCGCCCTGGCGGTTCGCTCCGCCACCAGCCCACGCAGGATCGACCGCGTTTGCGAGAACAGCAGCTCGCGTACTTTCACCATGCGGGCGTGGTCGATCTGTTCCCACCCCAAAGTGCTCAACACCTGTAGCCGCAGCACCCGGAACACCATGCCCTGGCTGATGATGGAGAACGAATGCAGCACGGTGCGCTCGTCGTCGACTGCATATCCAGACAAACGCGCGATGATCTGCCGGCTGAGCCCGCCGATGCGCTGATTGAAGTGTTCATCGAGCATGCGAAACGCCGCGGGTGGGCCTTGCCCCGCCTGCTCGCGAGCCATGAACAGGCGCCAATCGGCGGCATGGGGGGTGTCCTGGATGAAGGAAACGAACCCGCCAAGAATACCCAGCAACGCTTCGATCAAGCGCTCATCCGGCGTATCCGGAGCAGCCAGCGCCGCGTCTGCCGCGGCCGTGACATCCCTCAGCTGTTCCTTCACGCGATCGAGAATGAAGGCCATGCAGGCCAGATAAAGGCCTTCCTTGTTGTCGAAGTAGTACTGCAACGCCGGGGCGTTGACTCCCGCCTCGCTAGCGATCTCACGCGTGGAAGCACCCTCGTAACCCCGTTCGCCGAATACACGCACGGCGGCGTGAATCAGTTTGGCGCGGGTTTCCTCGCCCCGTTGATAGCCGCCCTCGGCGGCCGGTTTGTGTCGTGCCATGGCAGGCGGCTCATTGCTGGTATTGGGGCAAAATATATCAATTGACAAAAATTTGCCCACGCTTGATTTTATTCCGACCGGAATAATTTGGAGCGACACATGTCCGCCGAGCAGTCACTGGGGACACAAGACCGTCTTGTGCCCGCCAACTCAAGCCCTGACAAAGGCCGTGCCCACCGGGGTAAACGCGTGCTGTTGGTGCTTGGGGTAATCGCCGGCCTGGCTGCAGTAGGGTGGGGCGGGCATTGGTGGCTGGTGGGCCGTTTTTTCGAAAGCACCGACGACGCCTACCTGCAAGCGGACAGCCTTACCGTGGCCCCGAAGATCAGCGGCTATGTGGCGCAGGTTCTGGTGGCTGACAACCAGGCGGTACACGCCGGGGATGTGGTGGCCCGGCTGGATGCGCGCAAGTATCACGCCGCGCTGGACGAGCGCCAGGCGACCGTGGCGGCCCGCGAGGCGGACGTTGCCAGCTCTCAGGCCCAGCTCGACCAGCAACACGCCAGCGTGGGCGAAAGCCAGGCCCAACTGGCCGGGGCGCGGGCGGACCTCAAGCATGCGCGGGCACAGGTGGCGCGGTACGCGCCGCTTACCCGTTCCGGGGCTGAAACCGAAGAGCACCTGGCCGACCTCAACAATGAACTGGCCCGCGCCGTGACCACCGTGGCGGCCCGGGAGGCGGCACTGCGCTCGGCCCAGGCCCGCATAGGCACCTTGCGGGCGCAGCTCCAGCAGGCCCGCGCCCAACTGGCGGTGGCCCAGGCCAGTGGCGAACAGAGTGGGCTGGACCTGGCCGACGCTGAATTGCGCAGCCCGGTGGATGGGCGCGTGGCGGACCGGGCGGTGCGCGTGGGCCAGTTCGCCCAGCCCGGCACCCGGCTGATGACCATCGTGCCGCTTCAGGCCATCTACCTCACGGCTAATTTCAAGGAAACCCAGATCGGCCGGATGCGCCCGGGCCAGGCGGTCACGGTGAATGTCGATGCGCTTCCCGGGCAACCCTTGCAAGGCCACGTGGAAAGCCTGGCCCCGGGCACTGGCGCGCAGTTCGCGCTGCTGCCGCCCTCCAACGCCACCGGTAACTTCACCAAGATCGTGCAGCGCGTGCCCGTGCGCATTCAGCTGGAGATCCCCGACAACCTGCGTGACGTGCTGGTGCCCGGCTTGTCGGCCACCGTGGACGTGGACCTGCGCAGCGGAGACTCGCCCGCCGGTGGGCGTCATGGCTGAGCCCGCCAACACGCCCGCCAACGCATCGCTGACGGACTGGATCGCGGTGATCGCCGGCTCGCTCGGGGCCCTGTTGGCCACGCTGGACATTTCCATCACCAACTCGGCCTTGCCGCAGATCCAGGGCCAGATTGGCGCCACCGGCACCGAGGGTACGTGGATTTCCACGGGCTACCTGATGTCCGAAATCGTGATGATTCCACTGGCGGCTTGGCTCACGCGGGTGTTCGGGCTGCGTCGCTTCCTGATCGCCACGGCGGCGCTGTTCAGCCTGTTCTCGATGTACTGCGGGCTGTCCAGCAGCCTGACCATGATGATCATCGGCAGGGTAGGCCAGGGTTTCGTGGGCGGTGCGATGATCCCGACCGCCCAGACCATCATCCGCACGCGCTTGCCCCCCCATCAGTTGCCCATCGGCACTACCCTGTTTGGCCTCACCGTGCTGCTTGGGCCATTGCTGGGCCCGGTGATCGGCGGCTGGCTGACCGAGAACATCGACTGGCGCTGGTGTTTTTTCCTCAACCTTCCCATCAGCATTGCCCTGATTGCGCTGCTGTGGACCGGGCTGGCACCGGAAAAGGCCGACGCCCGGCAGTTCTTCGAAGCGGACTGGCGGGGCATCGCCGGGCTGGCGCTGGGGCTGAGCTCGCTTACCGTGGTGCTGGAAGAGGGGCAGCGGGAGCGCTGGTTCGACTCGGGCATGATCTGTTCGCTTACCGTCTGCACCTTCGTCGGTTTCGCCTTGGTGGCCTGGGGCCAATTGGCCGCCACCCGGCCCATCCTGCGCCTGCAACTGCTCGCCAACCGCAGCTTTGGCAGCGTACTGCTGATCGGCACGGTGATCGGGGCAGGGCTATACGGCACGGCGTACCTGGTGCCGCAGTTCCTGGCCACCCTGTCGGGCTACAACGCCGAGCAGGCTGGCGGCATCATGCTGTTGTCGGGGCTGCCGGCCTTTTTGTTGATGCCGCTACTGCCTCGCATGCTCAAGGTGCTGGACCTCAGGTTGCTGGTAGGGGCCGGCCTGCTGATCTATTGCGCCAGCTGCCTGTGCGATATCTACCTGACCGCGCAAAGCGTGGGCCATGACTTCTATGCCTCCCAGTTGCTGCGAGGCTTTGCTCAGATCCTGGTAATGATGCCGCTGAGCCAGTTGTCCATGGGCAGTGTCGCGCCTCGGGACGCCGGCGACGCCGCCGGGCTGTACAACATGGCACGCAACCTGGGAGGCACCCTCGGGCTTGCGTTGATCGGCGTGCTGGTGGACCGCCGCAATCATTTCCACGACGCGGCCCTGCGCGAATCAGTCAGCGCCAACAGTGCCTTGGCGCAGGACCAGCTTGCTGCCAATGCGGCGGGTTTTTTGAGCCACGGCGGGGACCCGGCCCTGGCCCAGCTGCAAGCGCTGGGCCAGTTCGCCAATGACATTGCCCGACAGGCGTCGGTGATGACATTCAACGATGCGTTCCTGCTGCTTGGCATCGCCATGCTGGCCTGCGCGCCCCTGGCTTTCATTCTCAAGGGGCGCCCGACGCCCGTGGTGACACGCTCATGATTCGACGGCTGGCTTTACCCATGGCCTTCATTGCCCTTGGCGGCTGTACCGTAGGCCCGGATTACCAAGGGCCGCCCACGCTCGCCAGCAAAACACTGGCCGCGGGGCGGCTGCCCCATGCGCCTTCGGCCAGCGCGGTTGCGCCCCCAGCTGCGCGTTGGTGGGAAGGGTTGGGCGACGCGCAGCTCAACGGCCTGGTCGAAACTGCCCTGCGACAAAGCCCGGACGTTGCTTCGGCCCAGGCGCGCCTGCGGCAGAGCCGGGCAGGTTTGCGCGGCGAGGAAACCAGCAGCCGGCCCAAGGTAAGCGCGGGGGCGACCATGCTGCGCATGCGTTCGCCGGACACCAGCGCGCTGGGTACCGGCGGCGGGCGCGGGCCGCTGAGCCTCTACCTGGCCGATTTCGATGCCAGCTGGGAAGTGGACCTGTTCGGCGGCACGCGTCGCGCCATCGAGGCGGCCAGCGCGACCGCCGAGGCGAGCGAGGCGCAGCTGGGCGACGTTCAGGTCAGCCTGGCGGCGGACGTGGTGCAGGCCTACGTGGACCTGCGTGACCGGCAGGCGCGGCTGGCCTTGGTAGAAGCCTCCAGCGCCAGCGAAGACCAGGCACTGGAACTTACGCGCCAGCGCCGGGCGCGGGGTGTGGCTTCCCAGCTACAGCTTGAACAAGTACTCACCCAGGCGGATACCACCCGCGCCCAGCGCCTGCCTTTGCAGGCCGATATCATCGAAGCCCTCGACCGCCTCGCGGCGCTCAGCGGGCTGGAACCAGGGGAGCTGGACGCGCGGCTAGGCGCGGCGCGGCCCCTGCCGGAGGTGCCGGCCAACGTGCCCGAAGCCGACCCCGCCGCCTTGCTCAAGGCGCGCCCGGACGTGCGTACGGCGGAGCGCCAGTTGGCCTCGAGCCAGGCGCGCATCGGCGAAAAAACCGCCGACTGGTTCCCCAAGCTCAGCCTGTACGGCAGCCTGGGGTTCAGCGCCGCAGACCCTTCGCATCTGGCCCGGTCCGATAACGCCACCTGGCTTGCCGTGCCCAGGCTGACTTGGAACGCCCTGGATTTCGGCCGGGTGGCCGCCTCGGTGAACATCGCCGAAGCCGGGCGGGACGAGGCGTTGGCGCATTATCAAGGGGTGGTACTTGGCGCACTGCGGGATGCCGACACCGCGCTCGCCCGTTACGGTCATCAGCGGGAAAACGTTGTGCTGCTTCGTGATATCGAAGCCTCGGCCAGCCGGGCCGCGGCGTTGACGGGCGAACGCTACCACGCGGGCACGGCCAGCACCCTCGACTGGCTGGATGCTGAACGTACCCGGTTTCAGGCCGAGCAAAATCGTGTGGCCGGCGATGCCCAACTGCTCAAGGATTTTACCGCGCTGCACAAGGCGCTCGGCCTGGGCTGGGCGTTGTAGGCCAAGCGCGGGCGCGCGCCATGCGCCACCCATGCACTTGGTTGAAACACCGCGCCTGCCCGGCGATCCAAGGAGTATCGGGCGTGGCGCTCAGGTAGCCGCGGCCCTCATACAAGGGAGAACGTATGGAAATGCCTGAAGCTGTATTGGAAGACCTTCAAGCCACGGTCAGCTATCTGCTGGATAACGAGCTGTACCTGGCCACCGCCGAATCCTGCACCGCCGGCCTGATCGCGGCCGCGCTTGGCTCGGTGCCAGGAGGCGGCAAAGTGATGGAAAGCGGGTATGTGGTGTATTCGCCCACGGCCAAGCACCGATTGCTAGGGGTATCGGCGCAGACCATCGACCGTTTTGGGTTGACCAGCGAAGACGTGAGCCGCGAGATGGCGGTGGGAGCGCTGCGCGACAGCGAAGCGAACGTCTCGGTAGCCACCACTGGCGTGGCAGGCCCGGAACCTATGGATGACATTGCGCCAGGCACTGTTTGCTTCGCCTGGGCGTTCAGTATTCAGGGTAAAACCGCACTGTTTTCCCATACTCACCGTTTCGAAGGGGATCGCCAGGCTGTGATTCGCCAAGCCTCCTGCCATGCGCTGACAGCGCTGAAAGACTGCCATCGCCGGGCGCGGGCGGGGGAGAGCGATTACTAGCCCAATGGGGCCGTGCGCACAAAAGAAAGCCGCCCGGAGGCGGCTTTCTTTACACAGCTACACCTTACTTCTTCAGCGCGCCCAATTTGCCCAGATCAGCTCCGGTCATAGGGTCCGCGTCAGGGTTGGACGCCGTGCGCAACTTCATGGCTTCAACCACTTCCAGGTCCTGCGGTGGCAGGTCTACGGTGGCCAGGCCATCGCCGCCATCAACGGCCGGGGTGGCTTCGCGCACTTCCCAGGTATCCACCGCATTCTCGCCGGTGTTCCATGGGCCTTTCATGTCGTCGCCCTGAGACATGTTGAAGTACACCGAAGCAAATTCAGGCTTGGGTGGCAACTTGCCTTGAGGGAAGTTCGGCTGGATCGCATGCAACGCCTTCTCGAACGACATCTGGTGAGCCACTTCGCGGGTCATCAGGAAGCCCAGGGCGTCGCGAATACCCGGGTCGTCGGTCACGTTGATCAAACGCTCGTAAACGATCTTGGCGCGAGCTTCGGCGGCAATGTTGGAGCGCAGGTCAGCGGTAGGTTCGCCGATGGTGTCCACATATGCCGCGGTCCATGGTACGCCGCCGGAGTTGATCAGCGCGGCGCCGCCGCCGTAGAGCAGGCTGGTGATGTGAGAGTCGTTGCCGGCGCCGGTAAGGGAACGATAAAGTTCACCTTCTTCCTGAACGCCTTCGGCCAATTGACCACGCGCGCCTTTGTTCAGCATTACAATGATGGAACCAATGATCTCGAGGTGGCTAAGTTCCTCGGTGGCAATATCGTAAAGCATATCCTTACGGCCTGGATCTTCCTCGGTCACCGCCTGGGTGAAGTAACGCATGGCGGCCGCAAGTTCCCCCTGGGCGCCCCCGAACTGTTCCAGCATCAGGTTCGCCAGGCCCGGGTTAGGCGCGGCTACACGTACGGTATACTGCAGACGCTTGTTATGTATAAACATACTTTCGTCCTCGGTTCGTCACGGATTTATAAAAGGTTCGATACAGGTCGTTGCCTGGTTCCCCCTTCCGGCAGGCCATCGCTTGTGACGATGGCATTACCATGTTCCAGGCTTCGCTTCAGCAGGCCTAACTACACACCCGATCTTTAGCGTCCCAGTGTTTGTTACTTTTTTCTAATAACCGCTTAACTATTCTCTCGGTTACAGAGATATAGGGAGCTATCGAGACCATTGGTTCATTTAAAAAACCTATCGCAACCATGTGCATCCTCAATGATCCTGCTGTAGCCGTGATGGGCCGTGGCATCCAGCAAATATCGCGGGCAAAAAAAAAGCCTGTCCGAGGACAGGCAAAAGTAGTGTTGCGTTGAAACGGTTGAGCTTTAGCTCTTCGGGGTGTGCTCGATGGCCAGCTTGTAGAAAGTAGCGGCGCCGCCTTCGGTGGCGTAACCGGTGTTGTCCTGGGTATACACGCCTGCCTTGAAGTACAGCGCTTGGGACGCCCAGCTGGTCGCCACCTTGCTGCCCCACTGGAAGCCTGCGGCGTTCACGGTCAGGCTGCCGGTAGGGGTGAGGTGAATGGTATAGGTGAAGCGCTGGTTCATCGGCACTTTCTGCGCCACGGTGATCACGGCTGGTTCCGAGTCCGGCGTAACGCGAAACTTGGCTACGATGTTCCCAAGGCGGCTGGCGTCTTTCCATTGGTATTCAAGCTTGAGCAAGGGCTCAGTGCTGCCGTTGCAATGGATCTGCCCGATCACGATCTTGCCGGTGGAGGGCACTTGGTTCACAGCTACAGCGGCCCGCAGCATGTTGTCCGCGGCGGTGTATTTCCAGTTGTACAGGCTGCCGTCCGCTTTGGTTTCGCGCAGCTCGGAGCGGGGGTATTTGGCGCTCTTGGTGGTGGTGCCGGTGACCGGGGCCCAGAAGAACAGCGTCTCGCCCGATTTGAAGAAGCCGTCAGCATAGCCGCTGGCCAATTTAGGGGTGTCGATGGTGATGGCCGGGCTGCCAACGGGGATGCTCAGGTTCCAAGTGTCCAGTGCGATCATGAAACAACTCCAATACGTAACAAGGGGCCGGCAAGCACGCTGCTCACCATCTGGTTACTTGCTGTTTCGGCACTGGTGGCCAAGGCTGAAGGGCCCGTATTTGAGGGGTTTCGCCAGATTTTCGGCTTACCCCGCTCAATCATGGCTTTGTGCTTTCAGTCACTTGAATAATGGCAATATGGCACCTTGAGCATTTTCAAGGGTTTGCGCTGGATACTTGGCGTCTATAAATTGGCGCGCCGGGAAAGTCGGTCGCCAGTCGCTCGACTTTTCTATGTGGAGATCCGACGAACGGTAATAAAATTCTTGCGCGCAACGCAACTTGCCGCTTCGTTAAAGGTCACCTGGCCTCGGATTAAGTCAAAAGGCCATCAATGCTGGCGTATTAGCATAAACCTAGGGCGTTCACTCCGGCCGACGAACGGTAGGGTGCTGTAAGCCCCCGTACTTGACGGGCTGCAGCTAGGTGGCGATTTTCAGGCGTCAATCCAAAGGCGTGCCATCATTAACAATTTTCATTCGGCTATATATAAAGCGGCCGCCCCGCTTAGCGCCAGGATGGTGCTAGGTTTTATCCGCACTCGCCGCACCGAAGTGTGATGCGCCGAATCACTGGTAACGCCTGACATGATCGATCTCTCCACCTGGAACCTCAGCATCCCCGTGGGCTCCCCTGCCAAGACCATCGAAACCCCTGCGCTGGTCAAAGGCTACAAGGACAAGTACTTCCGCAAGGATGGCAGCAAGCTTTACTTCTGGGCGCCCGTGACCGGCGCCACTACCCAAAGCGCCAAGTACCCTCGCAGCGAGCTGCGGGAAACCTACGCTGATGGCTCCCTGCGCAACTGGAAATACACCGAAGCGGACAACTATCTGCGCGCCAAGCTCACCGTGAACAAGGTGCCCTCCAGCGGCAAGATCGTCATCGGGCAGATCCACCAGTACAACAGCAATGACCCGCTGCTCAAGGTCGAATACCAGTACATGGACGACGACCGGCTCGGCAACATCGTTGCCAAGCTGCGCAAGACGCCCAGCCAGGACGATCCCTCGGTTATCACGATCGCCAAGAAGGTACCGCTCAACGAAGCGTTCTCGTACGTGATCACCCTTACCAAGGGGGGCAAGCTGAGCGTGGTCGCCGCCGACTACGGCTGGAATACCGAGCTGAGCTCCAAGTGGAAGGAAAAGCCCCTGTACTTCAAGGCCGGGGTGTACACCCAGGACAACAGCGGCTACAGCAGTGAAGGCGGCCGGGTAACCTTCGAAAACCTTTCCATCTCGCACAAACACAAGAGCTGAGCCGCCGGCCGCCCGCCCGGGCAGATGAAAGGCTGGTGAAAGCTTCGTGAAAGCCTTTGCCTTTAGCCTTGCGCGCGCTGGCGGCCGGCCAGCCGATTACAGGGGTCCCTGTGAGTCGGGCGGCCCTGCGCGCGCGGTGCAGGCCTCATTATTGTGGAAGTGAATATGTTGAAGAAAGCAAGCGGGGCGGTGCTGGCCCTGGCCGTCTCGGTCGCCAGTGGTTCCACCCTCGCGGCCGAGGCAAAGCGGGTGGATGTGCTGTTGATTGGCGGCGGCATCATGAGTTCCACCCTGGGTATCTGGCTCAATGAGCTGGAGCCAAGCTGGTCGATGGAAATGGTCGAGCGCCTCGATGGCGTTGCCGAAGAAAGCTCCAACGGCTGGAACAACGCCGGTACGGGCCACTCCGCGCTCGCGGAGCTCAATTACACCCCGGAAGACAAGAACGGCCACGTCGAGATCGCCAAGGCGGTGGAGATCAACGAAGCCTTCCAGATCTCCCGGCAGTTCTGGTCGTGGCAGGTGCGTAACGATGTGCTGAAGAACCCGCGCTCGTTCATCAATTCCACGCCGCACATGAGCTTCGTCTGGGGCGATGACAATATTGCTTTCCTGAAGAAGCGCTACGAAGCGCTGAAGGCGAGCCCGCTGTTCGCTGGCATGCAGTACTCCGAAGACGCCGCCCAGATCAAACAGTGGGTGCCACTGATGATGGAAGGTCGCGATCCGCAGCAGAAGATCGCCGCTACCTGGTCCCCGATCGGTACCGACGTAAACTTCGGCGAGATCACCCGGCAATTCGTTGGCCACCTGCAGGCTCAGCCTGGCTTCACGCTCAAGCTGTCCAGCGAAGTGGAAACCATCAAGCGTAACGACGATGGCAGCTGGCACGTCGAGTACAAGAACCTCAAAGACGGAACCGTCAGCGAAACCGACGCCCGCTTCGTGTTCATCGGCGCCGGTGGCGGCGCGCTGCACCTGCTGCAGAAGTCCGGCATTGCGGAAGCCAAGGAGTACGCCGGCTTCCCGGTGGGCGGATCGTTCCTGGTGACCGAAAACCCGAGCGTGGCCGACCTGCACCTGGCCAAGGCTTACGGCAAGGCATCGGTTGGCGCGCCGCCCATGTCGGTACCGCACCTGGACACCCGCGTGCTCGATGGCAAGCGCGTGATCCTGTTCGGGCCATTCGCAACCTTCTCCACCAAGTTCCTGAAGAACGGCTCGTACCTGGACCTGCTCACCAGCACCACCCCGCACAACGTATGGCCGATGACCAAGGTAGGCATCGAGCAGTACCCGCTGGTGGAATACCTGGCCGGCCAGCTGATGCTTTCGGACGAAGACCGCTTCAACGCGCTGCGTGAATACTTCCCGAACGCGAAGAAGGAAGACTGGCGCCTGTGGCAGGCCGGCCAGCGCGTTCAGATCATCAAGCGTGACGAAGAGAAGGGCGGCGTGCTCAAGCTGGGCACCGAGGTTGTAAGCTCCGCCGACGGCAGCATCGCCGGCCTGCTGGGCGCATCGCCAGGTGCCTCCACGGCTGCGCCGATCATGCTCACCGTGCTGGAGAAGGTGTTCAAGGACAAAGTGGCGACGCCGGCCTGGCAGGAGAAACTTCACCAGATCGTGCCCAGCTACGGCACCCGCTTGAACGACAACCCGCAACGCGTAGCTGAAGAGTGGGCCTACACCGCGAAAACCTTGCAACTGGCCACCCCGCCAGTGATCGAGCAAGCGCCTGCGGCGGCACCGGCTGCCAGCGCTCCGGCCGCCGCGCCTGCTGCCGATATCGCGCTGTAATGCATCACCCGGCGGGGCGCCCTGTTTCATGCCCCGCCGGCCCCTGCCTTTCCCCGCTCACGCCTCGCCGGCGTGGCGGGCGACGATAGACTCTCCGATCGCGTAAAACTGCCCCCCGGCCACGTAGTGAAGGCTGCGCAAGGCGGGGTCGGCCTCCTCGAATTTCCAGTGCCCCTCGCGGAACACCCGGCTATCGGCCCACGCGCCGGTCACCTCGGCGATGAACAGGTCGTAGGTGCTCTGGTTATGTGGTTCGGGTATCACCCGGCAGGCGAGCCAGGCGCAGCAGCCCTGCACAAACGGTTGGTCGTGCCCTTCCATCGCCAGCAGCGAGACCCCGCAACGGGCGAGCTTGCGCGGGTCATCGTTCAGCGAGCGGTTTCCCACGTCATGGGTCAGCTGAGCCTGCACGGCGGTAGGTACCTGCACTACGAACATCCCGGCCTGTTCCACCAGCGCGCGGGTGCGGGTGCTTTTGTCCAGTACGATGGTCAGCTTTGGCGGATCGAAGTCCAGAGCGCATGCCCAGGCTGCCGCCATCACATCGTCAGTGCCGTCATGGCGGGCCGATACCAGCACGGTGGGCCCGTGGTTGAGCAGCCGGTAGGCTTTTTCCAGCGGAACAGGGGCAATGTAATCGTTCATTCACGGTCCTAGGCCTATGACGAATCGTTGATGTGACCCTTGTTCGGGCGGTTCGATCCGGTCAGCCGAGGCCAAAGCCGCGCGGCGAACGCCCCGGGATGGGCAAAGGTTGCAAAGATCGGTCGAACTGCCGCTTGTTTGACGCCTCTACAGATCAAGGCCTGGCATAACCGCAGGCGCCTATCAGGAGAGCGACATGGATAACTATCACGTCACCAAAGCCGGCGACCATTGGGAGCTGAAAAAAGAGGGGGCGGCTCGGGCGTCCCGCACCGCGCCTACCAAGGATGCGCTGATGGAGGAGGCCGCCACGTTCCTGGAAGGCAAGACCGCCTCGCTGAAGATCCACAAGGGCGACGGCACGATTCAGGAAGAGCGCACCTACCCCCGCAGCGCGGACCCGCGTCGCAGCAAGGGCTGAGGTGGCTCGCTAATGCCGCCGGTCCGGGAATCGCCAATTTGACGAAGCCTGGCCAGCGGCCCAGGGGTCTGACCTTATAGCCACTTTTCAGTGGGCATTGACTTAACTCAAGCCAACCTGGAGGACATCAACATGGCATCGGTACAAGACAACTTGCTCGACTGGCTCAAAGATGCGCACGCCATGGAGCAGCAGGCCGAGAAGATGCTGACCGCGCAGGCCGAGCGCCTGGAGCATTACCCAGACCTCAAGCAACGTATACAGCAGCATATCGAAGAAACCCGTTGGCAGCAGGGCGTGGTGGACGGCGCCATCAAGCGCCTGGGTGGCACCCCCTCGACGCTCAAGGACATCGGCGGCAAGCTGATGGCCTTCGGCCAAGCCATGGCCGGCATGACCATGCCCGATGAGGTGATCAAGGGCTCTATGAGTGGTTACGTCTTCGAGAACCTGGAAATCGCCACCTATACGGTAATCATCGCGGCCGCCAAGGCCGCCGGGGATACCGAAACGGCCACCGAGTGCGAGAAGATCCTGGAACAGGAAAAAGCCATGGCGCAGTGGATTCTGGAGCACCTGGCGCCAACCACCCAGCAGTTCCTCGGGCGGTCCGAGCATCCGGATCTGGAGGCCAAGCGCTAAGCGGTCGGCGCGGTTCACATGGCCGCGCGCACGGCCTTGCATTGAGCGCAGCCGCACCGCTTGCTGGTGCGGCTGCGGAAGTAGAAGGACGCGGCCGCGGCAGCTTCTTCCGATTCCTCTTGCGCGGCCGCCTGCTCGGGCTCGCTGGGGCGAGCGAGCCGTGCCATAACGCCGTCGCTCAACAGGTTCATCAACCCCTTGTGTGCCTGAGTGTAAGAACCTACGAAATTGTTGTGTTCCATTGCGCGCCCTCCGGCGAATCTGCAAACCCCCGCGGCAGCCTGACAGGCCGCCCCTCACGCTGGGCTCGATAAGGCTATCGGCGTAGTCATTGCGCGCTTGAATGCCGCCGATCCCACGGTGCATTCTGTATGCTCCCCGAATGGGCCAAGCCCTTGAATAAGCTCACCACCGACACAGGCCCATGCCGTATCCCATTGAGAAGAAACTGGTCATCGGCGTTGCCTCCAGCGCCTTGTTCGACCTCTCAGAGTCCCACGAGGTGTACCTGAGCGAGGGTGTGGAGGCGTACCGCTTGCATCAGCAGCGCAACGTGGACGAGCCCTTCGGCAAAGGCGTGGCCTTTCCCTTCATTCGGCGCTTTTTGAGCATCAACCGCTGGTTCGCGGCCGAATCCCCGGTGGAGGTGGTGCTGTTGTCACGCAACTCACCGGAAACCGGCGTCAGGGTGTTTCGCTCCATCCGCCACTACGGGCTGGACATCAGCCGCGCCGCCTTCATGACTGGCCGCTCGCCCCATGAATACATCCCGGCCTTTAACGCGTCGCTGTTTCTCAGCGCCAACGAGGGCGACGTGCAACGGGCGATCGATGCGGACTATCCCGCCGGGGTGGTGCTGCCTTCCAAGGTGTTCGACGATGAAATCGATACCGAGCTGCGCGTAGCCTTCGACTTCGATGGCGTAATCGCCGACGACGAGGCGGAATCGGTGTTCAAGCGCAACCTGGACGTCGCCGAGTTCCAGACCTACGAAACCGAGAAGCGTGCCATCGCCCATCAGCCGGGCCCGCTGGCGGACCTTTTTCGCAAGCTTGCCTTCCTGCAGCAACTGGAAGAGCAGCGATTGAACGAGGACCCCACCTACCGCAAGATCCTGCGCATCGCCATCGTGACGGCCCGCAACGCGCCGGCCCACGAACGGGTGGTCACTACGCTGAACAGCTGGGGCGTGTCGCCGGATGAGTCGTTCTTCCTCGGTGGCATGGAGAAATCCCGTGTGCTTTCCGTGCTCAAGCCGCACATGTTCTTCGATGACCAGCGCAGCCATCTGGCGTCAGCGGCCGGTAATATCCCGATGGTGCATGTGCCGTTCGGTATCGCCAACAGGCCGCTGTAGGGTTGCGGTTCAGCCGCACCGGGCATGGGAGCAGGCTTGCGGGTCGGCCTTGGGGCTATGGAGGAGGGCACGTAGCCAGTCGCGCACATCGGCGATGGAGGCAGGCCCCCGGTCAGGGCCGAACAGCTCGCGAGCGACCCCCTCGCTCAGGCCGAAATAGGCACACACCGCTTCCCAACCCCGCGCCAGCCGGGCATGCGCCCGCGCATTGCCTGGCAGGCGGGTGCAAGGCTCCAGGCCATCGAGGTACAAACCTTCAAAGCGGGCATCCAGGCAAGCGAAGCCGATGGCGCACGCCGCATGGCCCAGCGGGTCGCCCATGGGCGTGACCCACACGTCAGGCAGAAACGACGGCCGCCGATGGCCTGAGCCCGCGTAGCCTTTGCGGCTGACCTGCCAGCGGCCCGAGGCAAGCTCTTCGAGCATCTCCAGCATCAACGCCAACCGTTCAATGTGCACCCTTTATCCTCCTTCAGCGTCGCGGCGCCGAGACTTCATAGACGGGGTTCGGACCGGGGGTTCGCTCGGGCGGTTCCCCGCAAGGCATGGCCAGAAGCCGCTTTCCAGACCGCTGGCCCGTTTCGCTCGCTGATTTTGTGACCCTCGTCACAGCGAAGCGGTGGATGCCGGGGAGGGCGGTAATCGCCCCGCTTTATGGGTGTGCGCAGGCAATGCCCCTTGACGAGGATACGGTTAATAAATATAACAGTTAACTGTCTTATCCAAATCCATAACAACAACAAAGGATTCGCCATGGCGCTTTTACCCCTTGCGCGTACGGTGTCGGTTGCGTTGTGCCTGCTCGGTTGCGCGCAACCCCTGCTGGCCGCCGACAACCCTCTGGAACAGTCCCGCCCCTCCCGGCCCGGGGCGCCCCGCTGGGGCGAGGACTACCGGTTTCTCGATGACGTGGCCAAACGTACCGACCCCTTCGATTCCTTTCGCTACACGCGCCTGAGCGACAGCGCCTGGGCGCAGTTCGGTGCCGAGTTGCGTTATCGCGCCGATGCGCTGGATAAACCGTTCTTCGGGTTGCGCGGGGTGAACGACGACAGCTACCTGATGCAACGTCTACAGGCCCACGCCGACCTGCACCTGCTCGACGACGCGGTGCGGGCATTCGTGCAGGTTCAAAACACCCGGGTATGGGGCAAGGACCTTTACTCCCCTTCGGACGAAGGCCGCACCGAGTTGAGCCAGGCCTTCATCGACCTCAACACCGAACTGGGCGCCGGCCGGCTCACCACGCGGGCAGGGCGGCAGGAAATGGCCTATGGCAGCCAGGTGTTGGTCACATATCGGGATACGCCCAACGTTCGCCAGACCTTCGACGGCCTGAGGCTCAGCCTGGCCCTGGCGCCGGGGCGCAAGCTCGATGCCTTCGCGGTGCGCCCGGTGGCGGTCGACGCCACGGACAGCTTCGACGACGGCAGCGACAACGCCGTGAAGTTTTACGGCCTATACGCCACCTCGCCCATCGCGGGGCCGTTGAACGCGGACCTGTATGCCTTTGGGTTGGAAACCCGCGAGCGTTCATTGACGGCCGTGACAGGTAGCGAAAAGCGCTACAGCGTAGGCACCCGGTTGTTCGGCCAGGCCAGCGGATTTGACTGGAGCACCGACCTGGTGGGCCAGTTCGGCCACCTGGGCGGTGCGTCCATCCGCGCCTGGGCAGTGTCCTCGGACACCGGCTACACCTTCGCCGGGCCGCTGCGGCCAAGGCTGGGTTTGCGCGTGGACGTGGCCAGCGGGGATGATTCCGCTGGCGATGGCCGCGTTGGCACGTTCGATCCGCTGTACCCCCGCAATGGCGTGTACGGCGAGGCCAGCCTCACCACCCTGGCCAACATCGTGATCGTCGGCCCCACCTTTGCGTTTTCACCGCACCCCCGCCTGCGCCTGGAGCCGGGCGTCTTCGCGGTGTGGAAAGAAAACGCCAACGACGGTGTGTACATGCCCGGCATGAGCATGCTGCCGGGTACCCGCGACAGCGGCCGGCACCTGGGGACGATCTACCGCGCCAACCTGCGCTGGCTGGCGAGCGCCAACACCACCTTCGACCTGGACTGCAAATACTACGACGTAGGCTCGGCCATCACCGACGCCGGCGGCGATGACGCGTCATTCGTAGCCCTGCGCGGCACCTTCAGATTCTAAGAACCAGGAGTTCGTCATGAGCGCCATGCCTCGTTCCAAGCTCACCATCACCTTGTGTTTCCTGACCGCCTTGCTTGAAGGCTTCGACCTGCAGGCCACGGGAATCGCCGCGCCGCACCTGGCCAAGGCCTTCGAACTCACCCCGGCGATGCTCGGTTGGGTGTTCAGTGCCGGCCTGTTGGGTTTGCTGCCCGGGGCATTCATGGGCGGCTGGCTCGCCGATCGCACCGGGCGCAAGCGCGTGCTGGTAGGCGCGGTGCTGCTGTTCGGCGCGTTTTCCCTGGGCACGGCCTATGCCTGGGATTTCCACAGCCTGCTGCTGGCCCGGCTGATGACCGGGCTCGGATTGGGCGCGGCGCTACCGATCCTGATCGCCATCGCCTGCGAAGCGGTAGACCCCCGCTGGCGCAGCACGGCGGTGAGCCTCACCTATTGTGGCGTGCCGCTGGGCGGGGCCGTTGCCTCGTTGATCGGCTTGAGCGGGGCGGGCGCCGATTGGCATGTGGTGTTTTATGCCGGCGGCGTGGCCCCTCTGCTGGTGGCAGCGGCCTTGGGCACCTGGCTGCCGGAGTCCCGCGCCTTCAGCGCCCAGGCCGCGGCCCATGTCGGCGTGGGCCGAGGGCTGTTCGGAGAAAACCGGGCACGTCGAACCCTGCTGCTGTGGCTGGCCTGCTTTTTCACCCTCACGGTGCTGTACATGCTGCTGAACTGGCTGCCGTCTCTGCTCATGGGCCAAGGCTTCAGCCGCCCGCAAGCGGGCGCGGTGCAGGTGTTGTTCAACCTGGGCGGCGGCGCCGGCTCCTTCATCACGGGGCGGCTGATGGACAAAGGCCGGGCGAAAGCTGCCGTGGCGATTGCCTACGTTGGCATGCTGGCGGCATTGGCTGGATTGGGGCTGTTCAGCCAATTGGGCTGGATGCTTGCCGCCGGCTGCCTGGCGGGCTACTGCGCCATCGGCGGGCAACTGGTGCTCTACGCCCTCGCGCCCACGCTGTACCCCACCGTGTGCAGGGCCACTGGCGTCGGCGCCGCCGTCGCGGTGGGGCGGCTGGGTTCGATGGCCGGCCCCTTGGCGGCTGGGCAGATCCTGGCAGCGGGAGCGGGCGCCGGTGGGCTGCTGACGGCCGCTGCTCCGGGGCTGGTGATCGCGGCGGTGGCGGCCCTGAGCCTGCTGCGCCAGCGTGCTGTGCTTCCCACACCTACAGGGGCGCCGGCGCTCGCTGATTGATAAACACCATAATCGTTAATTGACATAACTATATTGGCGGCGTAACGTCGCATTACCGCTACAACAATGAACAAGAGGTGTGAGATGGGCCAATACGAAAACCGCTGGCAAACCGTGACCGTGCACGTGGAAGACGGTATCGGCTGGGTCACCTTCAATCGGCCCGAGAAGCGCAATGCCATGAGCCCGACGCTCAACCGGGAAATGCGCGACGTGCTGGAAACCCTCGAGCAGGATGCCGACGCCGGGGTAGTGGTGTTGACCGGCGCGGGCACCGCGTGGACCGCCGGCATGGACCTCAAGGAGTACTTCCGCGAAGTGGACGCCGCCCCTGAAGTGTTTCAGGAGCGCATCCGTCGCGACGCCTCGGAATGGCAATGGAAGCTGCTGCGCATGTACAGCAAGCCCACCGTTGCCATGGTCAACGGCTGGTGCTTCGGCGGCGGTTTCAGCCCCCTCGTGGCCTGCGATCTGGCCATCTGCGCCGATGAGGCCACCTTCGGGCTCTCGGAAATCAACTGGGGCATCCCGCCGGGCAACTTGGTGAGCAAGGCGATGGCCGATACGGTCGGCCATCGCCAGGCGCTGTACTACATCATGACCGGCAAGACGTTCGAAGGGCCGGAAGCCGCGCGCATGGGCCTGGTGAACAAAAGCGTGCCACTGGCTCAGTTGCGCGAAGAGGTGATCCTGCTGTGCCAAGACCTTCTCGATAAAAACCCCGTGGTGCTGCGCGCCGCCAAGAACGGCTTCAAGCGCTGCCGGGAATTGACCTGGGAGCAGAACGAGGATTACCTGTACGCCAAGCTGGATCAGGCCCAGCTGCGCGACCCGGAGCGCGGTCGCGAGCAGGGGCTCAAGCAGTTCCTGGATGACAAGAGCATCAAGCCGGGCCTGCAGGCGTACAAGCGTTAAGCGTGGGGCGGGCGCCTCACAGCGCCCACCCGCCTGGCAATTCCCGACAACGATAACAAAGAGGAATGTCCATGTTCGAAGTGCCCCTGCTGATTGGCGGCCAGGCCCGCCCGAGCAGTGACGGAAAAACCTTCCAGCGCTGCCATCCGGTTACGGGTGAGGTGGTGTCGGTGGTCAGTGCCGCCACCCTGCAAGACGCCGACGCGGCGGTCGCGGCGGCCAGTCAGGCGTTCCCGGCCTGGTCGGCGCTGGCCCCGAGCGAGCGCCGCGCCCGCCTGCTTCGTGCCGCCGACGGGCTGCAAGCCGCTCAGCCAAGGTTCATGCAACTGGCCGCTGAAACCGGCGCCAAGGCGGACTGGTTCGGCTTCAACGTGAAGCTGGCGGCAAACATGCTGCGTGAAGCCGCCGCCATGACCACTCAGATTCAAGGCCAGGTGATCCCTTCGGATGTGCCCGGTAGCCTGGCCATGGCCTTGCGCCAACCGGTCGGCGTGGTGCTGGGCATCGCGCCCTGGAACGCGCCGGTGATCCTCGCTACCCGCGCCATCGCCATGCCGCTTGCATGCGGCAACACCGTTGTGCTCAAGGCCTCGGAAGCTAGCCCCGGCACTCACCGCCTGATCGGCCAGGTCCTCGACGAAGCCGGGTTGGGGGCGGGTGTAGTCAATGTAATCAACAACGCCCCCGCCGACGCGCCGGCCATCGTCGAGCGGCTGATCGCCAACCCCGCGGTGCGCCGGGTCAACTTCACCGGCTCCACGCGGGTAGGCCGGGTAGTAGGCGAACTGGCGGCCCGCCATCTCAAGCCGGCCTTGCTGGAGCTTGGCGGCAAGGCGCCGCTGCTGGTGCTGCACGATGCCGACCTGGACGCCGCGGTCGACGCGGCGGTATTCGGCGGATACTTCAACCAGGGGCAGATCTGCATGTCCACCGAGCGGCTGATCGTGGACGAGCGGGTGGCCGATGCCTTCGTCGATAAACTCGCTGGCCGTTTGCGTTCGCTTCGGGCAGGGCCGCCAGAGGATGCCCAGTGCGCCTTGGCGTCCATGGTAGACACAGCCTCCGCCGAGAAGGTGGCCAGCATGGTCAGCGAGGCCGTGGGGCAGGGCGCGGTAGCCGTGCTGCAAGGCAGCCGCGAGGGCAGCGTGTTGCAACCCAGCCTGTTGGACCGTGTGCAGCCTCACATGCGGCTTTACCACGAAGAATCGTTCGGGCCGGTGACCGTGGTGATCCGGGCCGCGGGCGACGACGCGCTGCTGGCCGCGGCCAACGATTCCCCGTTCGGGCTCAGCGCCGCGATTTTCAGCCGGGACGTGACCCGCGCCCTGGCGCTGGCGCAGCGGCTCGAATCGGGCATTTGCCATATCAATGGGCCGACCGTGCACGACGAAGCCCACATGCCCTTCGGCGGCGTGAAGGCTAGCGGCTATGGCAGTTTCGGAGGCCAGGCGGCGGTGGAGCAATTCACCCAACTGCGCTGGGTCACGGTGCAGCACGGCCCCCGCCATTACCCGATCTGAGCCCATCAAGCGCCGCCCGGCAGGTTCGTGGCGGCAGCAGAGGTAGCGAAAATGGACAGTCCTGTACTGGGCGCCCCGCGGGCGCTTCAGGCGCCGCTGCGCGCGGTCGCCATCGGCAAGCCGGGCGTAAGCGTACGGCGCGATGGCGACACTTTGTACCTGCAGGCCACCGAGGCCCTGGCGCCGTACCCACAACGGTTGATGGAGCGCCTGCGGCACTGGGCACGCGTGGCGCCCGAGCGGACCTTCGTGGCCCGGCGCGACGGAACCGGCCCATGGCAATGCATCACCTACGCGAAGATGCTGGAGCATGCGCGCGGGCTTGGCGCCTGGCTGCTGGAACAGAACCTTGGGCCGGAGCGGCCGCTGGTGATCCTCTCCGGCAATGATTTGGAACATGTGCTGCTTGCCACGGCGGCGCTTTACGTGGGCGTGCCTTACTGCCCGGTATCGCCGGCCTACTCGGTGGTTTCCAAGGACCACGGCAAGCTGCGGCACATTGTGGCTACGCTGCAACCGGGGCTGGTGTACGCCGCCGATACCAGCTATCAGGCCGCCATCAACGCGGCTATCCCGCCAGCGGTGCCGGTCATTCTGGGGCAGGGCCAATTGAGCGATCGCCCCAACCTGGCGTTCGCCGAACTCGGCCATGCCAGTGACCCCGCTCGCGCCGACGCGGCGTTTGAAGCGCTCACGCCCGGGCACATTGCCAAGTTCCTGTTCACTTCCGGCTCCACTCGCTTGCCCAAGGGCGTGATCACTACCCAAGGCATGCTGTGCGCCAACCAGCAAATGCTGCTGCAAACCTTCCCGACCTTCGCCCAAGAGCCGCCGGTACTGGTGGACTGGCTACCCTGGAACCACACCTTCGGCGGCAGCCATAACGTGGGAATCGTGCTGTACAACGGCGGCACCCTGTATATCGACGAAGGCAAGCCCACGCCGCAGGGGTTCGAACAGACGCTGGCGAACCTGCGGGAAATATCGCCCACGGCGTACCTCACCGTGCCCAAGGGGTGGGAGGAATTGGTAAAGGCGCTGGAAACCGACCCTGGGCTGCGCCAGCGATTCTTTGCCCGGATCAAATTGTTCTTCTTCGCCGGGGCGGGCTTGTCCCAGGCCATCTGGGACCGGCTCGACAGGGTGTCCATCGCCCACTGCGGTGAACGTATCCGCATGATGGCCGGGCTGGGCATGACCGAAACGTCTCCCTCGTGCACCTTCACCACCGGGCCCTTGTCGCTGGCCGGCTATGTCGGCCTGCCCGCCCCGGGCTGCGAGGTGAAACTCGCCCCGGTGGACGGCAAATACGAAGCGCGTTTCCGTGGCCCCCATGTGATGCCAGGCTACTGGCGCTCGCCGGAGCAGAGCCAGGCGGCGTTCGACGAAGAGGGCTTTTACTGCTCTGGCGATGCCTTGCGCCTGGCCGACCCCAGCGACCCGCAACAGGGCCTGATGTTCGACGGGCGAATCGCCGAGGATTTCAAGCTCAGCTCAGGAGTGTTCGTAAGCGTGGGCCCGTTGCGTACGCGGGTCATTCTCGAAGGCGCGCCCTATGTGCTGGATGTGGTGGTGCTGGCGCCGGATCGGGAACGACTGGGCCTGCTGGTTTTCCCGCGAATGGCTGAGTGCAGGGCTTTGGCGAGCCTGGAGCAGGGCGCTTCGGACGATGAAGTGTTGGCCAGCGCGGCGTTGCGCCAGTGGCTCGATGGCCTGCTGCAACGGCTCAATCGCACCGCCACGGGCAGCGCCAGCCGCCTGGCCTGGGCCGCGTTCGCCAGCGAGCCCCCTTCGATCGACCGCGGCGAGATCACCGACAAGGGCTCGATCAACCAGCGCGCCGTACAGGACCACCGCGCCGCCCTGATCGAGGCGCTGTACGCCGGGGAGCATCCGTTGAAAGTCCATTGCGTGTAGGAGGCCGTTTCCCAAAGGGTGCTCAGGTAGGCCTTCAGGGCTGGATCGGCCTGTGGGACCGGGTGCAAAGCCCGGGAACAACTGCACCTACGCGTTGGCCCGCTGCGGCGCGCCTAGGCGCCATATACTTTGCGCAGCAGCCCCAGCAACTGCGCGCGCTCGCCGTCGCTGAGGTTCGCCGTGGCAGCGGCGTCGCTTTGGGCGGCCACCTCGCGCAGCTCGGCCAACAGCGTTTCCCCCGCCTTGCTCAGGTACAAGCCATACGAGCGTTTATCCGCCTTGCTGCGAACGCGGGCCGCGAGGTCCATGGCTTCCAGCTTGTTGAGCAGCGGCACGGCCTGGGGTGGTTCGATGGCCAGCCCGCGGGCGAGCTCGGCCTGGGTGATCCCCGGGGTGTCGTGAATGATCGCAAGGGCGGAAAACTGCGCGGGGCGCAGGTCATACGCCGCCAGTTGCTCGACGAAATGTTGAAACACCTGAATCTGCGCCCGGCGCAACGCATAACCCACAAGGTCATCAAGCCCGGGCACGGGGGTAGGAAGGGCGGGGGCGGTGGCATCAGCAGTCATGGGGCCAGGCTCGGTTACAAATCGTTATGCAGTGTAACGGATTCCGCCCGCGGCGGTGCAAGCACTGGCGCTCAAGGCAAAAGCGGTTACCCTTGGGCGCAGCCCTTTCAACCGGGAACCTTCACCATGCCTGATTCGCTGTTGCAACGCTTGAACATCACTGTGCCGATCATCCAGGCGCCCATGGTAGGCGTGTCCACGCCGGCCCTGGCGGCGGCGGTCTCCAACGCTGGGGGGCTGGGCTCGCTCGGCCTAGGCGCCAGCACGCCAGAACAGGCCATCGCGATGATCGCCCAGGCGCGACAGCTTACCGCCGGGCCGCTGAACCTCAACCTGTTCTGCCATGCCCCCGCCCAGGCGCGGGCGGCCGTGGATGCGCAATGGCTCGCTGGCATGACGCCCCTGTTCGAGGAGTTCGGCGCAAGCCCGCCCCCGGGAATGAGGGAAATCTACCGAACCTTCGTGGGCGACGACGCCATGCTCCAGGTACTGGTGGCGGCCCGCCCGGCGGTGGTGAGTTTCCACTTCGGCCTGCCAGGCGCCGAGGCCATCCAGGCCCTCAAAGGGGCCGGCGCGGTGCTGCTGTGCTCGGTCACCTCGCTGGAAGAGGCCGAACAGGCCGTCGCCGCAGGAATTGACGCACTGATTGCCCAGGGTTACGAAGCCGGCGGCCACCGCGGCGTTTTCGATCCGGCGCGGGACACCCAGATGGGAACCTTGGCCTTGTTGCGCCTGCTCAGCCAGCGCGTGGCGGTGCCGCTGATCGCTGCGGGCGGCATCATGGATGGCCAGACGGCGCGCGCCTGCCTGAGCCTGGGCGCCAGTGCGGTGCAGCTGGGCACGGCATTCATTCGCTGTCCCGAATCGGCCGCCAGCTCGGCGTATCGGGAAGCGCTGGCAGGCCCGCGTGGCCACGACACCCGCATCACGGCCGCCATCTCCGGCCGCCCGGCGCGCGGGCTGGTGAACCGCAACTTCACCAGCCTTGGCACTACCGGCATTCCGGATTACCCCCTGGCCTACGACGCGCAGAAAGCCTTGGCCGCCGCGGCCGCCGCACAAGGCAGCGATGCCTTCGCCGTGCAATGGGCCGGCCAGGGTGCGCCGCTGGCGCGAGCCTTGCCGGCGGGGGAGTTAGTTGCGGTGCTGGCTCAGGAGATGGATGGGGACGGTAATGCGCGTCGGTAACCCTGCCCGCAGCAGCAAGCCTTGGCTGCGACCGGCCCGGTAGGCCGTGTTTCGGCACAGGTTCGCTCGCAGGCAAGCCTGGCGGCCACAGGGTGATGTTGTGCAATCCGCCTGGGCGTCTTTTGTTTACCCACCCAGCCAATCCACGCTAGCATCGCGCCCATAAACACCCCGCGTGATGCCTTCTCATAATAATCAGACCGCACACCTGCCTTGGCCAAGGGTCCATAGCGTGGCGTGCGCGTGCCCAGGCGTTGGGCGGTTTTCGTTCCGTCGCTTCATGCAGCGCAGGCTGTGTGGGCCCCTGATTCTCGAGTGAGTAGCATGACTTCACAGGCAACGCCCGGTTCCGACAGCTGGCTTGGGGTGATCGCCCTGGCGCTGGGAGCCTTTATCTTCAACACCACCGAGTTCGTGCCGGTGGGGTTGCTCTCGGCCATTGGCGGCAGCTTTGAAATGACCACCGCGCAAGTGGGGCTCATGCTCACGGTGTATGCCTGGATCGTGACGGTCATTTCGCTGCCCATCATGCTGCTCACCCGTAACATCGAGCGGCGGCGACTGCTGGTGATCATCTTCGGGATCTTCGTGGTGTGCCACCTGCTCTCGGCCTTCGCCAACAGCTTCGCCATGTTGCTGGCATGCCGGATCGGCATTGCCTTCGCGCACTCGGTGTTCTGGTCCATCACCGCCTCGCTGGCGGTGCGTGTGGCCCCGCCCGGGCGGCAAGTGCAGGCGCTGGGCCTGCTGGCCACCGGCACGTCGCTGGCCATGGTGCTGGGCATTCCGCTGGGGCGGGTACTGGGCGAAGCCTTCGGCTGGCGCACTACCTTCGCGGCGATCGGCATCGCGGCCTGTGCCACCCTGGTGGTGCTGGTGCGCGCCTTGCCCGCCCTGCCAAGCCAGAACTCCGGGTCGTTGCGCAGCCTGCCCGTGCTGTTCAAGCGACCGGCGCTGATGTTGCAATATGTGCTCACGGCCCTGGTGATCACCGCCCACTTCACCGCTTACACCTACATCGAGCCGTTCGTGGCGCTGGTGGCCCAACTGCGCGGCGAAACCACCACTGGCCTGCTGCTGGTGTTCGGCGGCGCCGGCATCCTTGGCTCGCTGCTGTTCAGCCGTTACAACAACCGCTTCCCCCGCGGCTTGCTGCTGACGGTGATCGGCGGCCTGGCGGTGTGCCTGCTGGCCATGACGCCGGTGGCCGGAACGCTGCCGCTGCTGGCCTTGCAAAGCGCATTGTGGGGCATCTTCATCATGTGCTTCGGCCTGGTGCTGCAAGCGCGGGTACTGAACCTGGCGCCTGACGCCACTGACGTGGCCATGGCCCTGCACTCGGGTATCTACAACATCGGCATTGGCGGTGGCGCGTTACTTGGCAGCGTGGTCACCAGCCAGTTGGGTGTGGGCCACGTGGGGCTGGTGGGCGGGGTGCTCGCCCTTGGCGGCCTGGCCTTGTGCGCGTGGGCCACCCGGCGCTATGGCGCGCCCGTGCCACAGGCCGGGGCCACGCCGGTCGCGCTGCACTGACCCGGCGATTTTTTCCTTCGGCGCTGGCACCTCGGCGCGGCCCCGCTACCGTGTAGGCATAGTCGGCGTTGAAGGAGAACAGCATGCAGCTTCACGGCAAGACCGCCCTGGTTACGGGCTCTACCAGCGGTATCGGCCTGGGCATCGCCCAGGTACTGGCAAAGGCGGGGGCCAGGCTGGTCCTCAATGGCTTCGGTGACCCGCAGCCCGCGTTGGAGCAGATACGTGCGCTGGGCGCCGAGGCCACCCACCACCCGGCGGACGTCAGCAAGCCTGATGAGATCACGGCGCTGGTGTCGGCCGCCGAAGCGGCTTTCGGCGGCGTGGACATCCTCGTCAATAACGCTGGCATTCAGCACGTGGCCCCGGTGGAAGCATTCCCGGTGGAGCGCTGGGACGCGATCATCGCCATCAACCTGTCGTCCGTCTTCCACGCCACGCGGCTGTGCCTGCCTGGGATGAAAGCCCGCGGGTGGGGGCGCATCGTCAACATTGCTTCGGCCCATGGCCTGGTAGGTTCGGCGGGCAAGGCTGCGTATGTGGCCGCCAAGCATGGCGTGGTGGGGCTGACCAAGGTGGTAGCGCTGGAAACAGCGCAGCTGGACATCACCTGCAACGCCATCTGCCCAGGCTTTGTGCTTACGCCCCTGGTGCAACAGCAGATCGACGCAAAAGCCGCCAATGGCCTAGGCCCGGAGCAAGCCAAGCAAGAGCTGCTGTTCGAGAAGCAGCCTTCGCTCGAGTTCGTGACCCCGGAGCAGTTGGGCGAACTGGTGGCGTTCCTCTGCGGTGACGCCGCGCGGCAAGTGCGTGGGGCCGCCTGGAGCATGGATGGCGGCTGGACGGCGCGATAGCGGGGCCAGAGCCTTCGGCGCGGCGGGGTTGCGTGCCCGGGGTGAGCTGCTTGTGTCGGGCTCATCTTTTCCGATGCGCGGCCGATCAGTAAGCATCAAGAAGGAGCTCTCGCATGCAACTCAACCGGTTTCGTATCGCCACCCGTGCCCTGGTCAGTTTCGGCCTGATTGCAATACTGATGCTCGCGTTCGGGCTGTTTTCCATCCACCAGATCACGCGCATGCGCGAGGCGGTGGTGTACACCGAGGAAACGTCCCATGCCGGCACCCGCTATATCGCCCAGATACGCGATAACCAGCTGGGTATCCGGGTTATCACCTTGCGCATGATGATGAACCGTGACCCTGCCGTGCTCAAACCCACGGTGGACCGGCTGTTGTTCCTGCGCGGCGAGCTGGACAAGGCGATGGCCGCCTACCAGAGCGTGAAAACGCCCGCCGCCAGCGATACCTTCGCCCAGATGCAGCAGGTGGTCGCCAACTACAACACCCAGCTCGATACCTACCAGCGGTTGTCTGAAGCCAACGACACCGACGGCATGCTCAAGGTGCTCAACGGGCCCATCCAGGACGCCTCCAACAAAACCGGCGACCTGTTCAACGCGCTGGTGAAAATCAACGCCGAGAACGCCGCGCGCTACACCGAGCAGGCGCGGGGCGACTACGACCTCGCCGTGCGGGCCACGGTGATCGCGCTGCTGGTGGTGTTTGCGCTTACCGTATTGCTGGCCTGGCTGCTGACCCGCAGTATCGTGCGGCCGTTGAGCCACGCGATCGACGTGGCCCGGCAGATCGCCGACGGCCGCCTCACCGCGAACATCCATCCGGAAGGCGAGGACGAGCCCGCGCAGTTGCTGCAAGCGTTGGCGGTGATGAAGCAAAGCCTGATCGACACCCTGCGGTTGATTGGCGATTCCTCGCACCAATTGTCGGCCGCCGCCGAGCAAATGACCGCCATTACCCACCAGACCGCCAACGACCTGGGCCGTCAGCACCAGGAAGTGGAGCAGGCGGCCACGGCCGTTACCGAAATGACCACCGCGGTGGAAGAGGTGGCGCGCAATGCCACGTCAACCGCGGACGCCTCCGAGCATTGCGCCAAATCCTCCCAGCAAGGCCGCCAGCGCGTGGACACTACCTTGCAGTCCATCCAGCGCATGAGCCAGAACGCCGTCAGCGCTTCCGGGCAGGTGCGTGAGCTGGCGGGGCGCTCTCAGGAAATTGGCAAGGTGCTGGACGTGATTCGCGGCATCGCCGAGCAAACCAATCTGCTGGCCCTGAACGCCGCCATCGAGGCAGCCCGGGCGGGCGAGGCGGGGCGTGGCTTTGCGGTGGTAGCGGACGAAGTGCGCGCCCTGGCGGGGCGCACCCAGGCGTCGACGCGGGAAATCGAAGAAATGGTAGGCGCTATCCAGGCCGGTACCTCCACCGTGGTCGCCACCATGGAAGCGAACCAGCAGCAGGTGCAAACCACCATGCACGAAGCGCAGGTGGCCGGCACCGCGCTGGACGAGATGGCCAAAGCCGTGGGTGAAATCCACGAGCGCAACCTGGTGATCGCCAGCGCGTCCGAGGAACAGGCCTCGGTGGCCCGGGAAATCGACCGCAACCTGGTGAACATCCGCGACCTCTCGGTGCAAACGTCCGAGGGCGCGGCCCAGATCGACGCCGCCAGCCAGTCGCTGTCTACCTTGTCCCATCAGCTTCAAGCCATGGTGGCGCGCTTCCACATGTAGCCGCCGGGCTATTCCCGAGCGGCATCGGAGCAATGAAACCTTTCCATTTCATTTCTGCGGTGCCGCCTTCTATGCTCAGGCTCCCCCTACGTTCGGAGCACTGGCCATGGTCGATAACCGTTTCACCCTCTATGTGGACAGCCGTTTCACCAGCCCCTTTGCCTTGTCGGTCTATGTGGCCCTCACCGAAAAGGGCCTGGCCTTCGATACCGTCCCTGTTGACCTGGCCGCGGCCGAGAACCTCACTGGCTCGCTCGCCGAGCGCTTGCCTACCCGCCGTATACCCACCCTGATCCATGATGGCTTTGCCTTGGCCGAATCCTCGGCGATCACCGAATACCTGGACGAACTCTTCCCGCAGGTGCCGTTGTACCCCGCCGACCCTCAATCCCGTGCCCGCGCGCGGCAGGTGCAAGCCTGGCTGCGCAGCGATCTGGGAGCGCTGCGTCAGGCGCGGCCTACCGAAGGGATGTTTTACGGTGCTCGTGGCGAGCCATTGCCGCCGGAGGCACAAGCGGCGGCGGCAAAGCTGATTGCCTGCGCCCAGGCATTGCTACCCTCCGGCGCGAGCCACCTGTTTGGCCAGTGGAGCCTGGCTGACGTGGACCTGGCCCTGATGCTCAACCGCCTGGTCAACCATGGCGACCCGGTGCCCGAGCACCTGCGTGCCTACGTGCTGGAGCAATGGCGGCGGCCTTCAGTGCAAGCCTGGTGTGCCCTGAGTGCGTGATGCATATGGTTATGCATTAAAGGTATTTAAACTTAGGTTTTTATGTTTTTAAGCTGGCGTCGCCCGTATCGAGCGTGGCGGCGCGCTTGGCGCCTCTCATTCCACTACCCCAGAGAGCAGAAATGGCTTCGGTACGTTCTATTGCCTTGCTGGCCGCGTTGATTGGCGGCATCACCGCCCAGGGCGCGCAGGCGGAAGGCAAGATCAGCATTGCCCAGCAGTTCGGCATCGGTTACCTCATCCTGGACGTGGTGCGCGACCAACACCTCATCGAGAAGCATGGCAAGGCCGAGGGCCTGGACATCAGCGTGGACTGGAGCAGCATTTCAGGCGCCACCGCAATGAACGAGGCGTTGCTGGCCGGGGCGCTGGACGTGGTCTCGGCCGGCGTGCCGCCTATGCTCACGGTATGGGACCGCACCCGTGGCAAACAGAACGTGAAAGCCATTGCCTCCCTCGGCTCGATGCCCAACTACCTGTTGAGCAACCGCCCCGAGGTGAAAACCCTCAAGGATTTCACCGACCAGGACCGCATCGCCGTGCCCGCCGCCGGCGTGGGGTTCCAGTCCCGTACCTTGCAGCTTGAAACCGCCAAGGTGTTCGGCAAGAGCGATTTCAAGCGCTTCGACAACCTGTCCATCAGCCTGCCGCACCCGGACGCCACCTCGGCGATGCTTTCCGGTGGCCTGGAGATCACAGCGCACTTCTCGAGCCCGCCGTTCCAGTACCAGGAGCTGGAAAACCCCAAGGTGCACAAGGTGCTGAGTTCCTACGACATCCTGGGCGGCCCGGCCACGTTCAACGTGCTGTACACCACCCAGAAATTCCATGACGAAAACCCCAAAACCTACAAGGCCTTTTATGCCGCGCTGGTAGAGGCGTCACAGATCATCAAGGCCGACAAGCCCGCCGCCGCGCAAACCTACCTGCGGGTAGAGCAGTCCAAGCTGCCGCGGCCGTTCGTGGAGAAGATCGTTCAGGACCCGGAGATCGACTTCACCGTGGTGCCGCAGCGCACCTACATCTACGCCGAGCAGCTTCAGGAGCTGGGCGTACTGAGGAACAAGGCCGCCAGCTGGAAGGATTACTTCTTCGAAGAAGCCCATGGCGACGCGGGAAGCTGATCGCACGGCCATGCCATCGGGCTAGCCGTGATCGGCCAGCCATTGCTGGATCATGGCCTTGAGCCGCTCGCCGGAGAAGCTCGGGAAATGCCCGCCGTGCACGGTGCGTACCGGCAGGCGGGCCAAACGCTCCAGGCTGTGGCGATAAGCTTGAAGGTCTGAATGGTAGGTGTCCTCGATCAGCGGGCCGTCATAAATGACGTCACCGCTGAACAGGGTAGCGGTGCTGGCCTCGAACAGGCTGATGCCGCCCGGCGAGTGGCCTGGAGTGTGGATCACCTCGAACACCCGGTTGCCCAGGTCAATCACGTCGCCGTCTTCCACCAGCCGCGTGGCCGGCGCCGCGCGCACCCGGTACTCGGCGTAACACAGTGGGCAGTCGGGGTGGGCCTCGAACATCTCGTCCCCGATGAAGTCAGCCGCCAGCGTGGCCTCGTTGGTGGGGTTGGCGAGAATGTCCGCTTCGGCCGGATGTGCCAGGCGCTCGGGAAATT
>Ga0265797_10000827_pt1 | contig 56588 bp, 52 predicted proteins | sample P2T30metagenome_FD_192433 | JGI IMG/M metagenome (GOLD analysis project Ga0265797, IMG submission 192433) | Plant litter microbial communities from East Loma Ridge, Irvine, California - P2 T30 | ecosystem: Environmental > Terrestrial > Plant litter > Unclassified | place: USA: California...
CAGATGGAGCCGTCGCGCACCGTCCTCCGCGAGCAGGGCAACATGTCGAGCGCCACGGTGCTGTTCATCCTGCGCGAGCACCTCCGCGCCTCCGGCAGCGGTGGCTCGACCGACGGGGGCTCGACCCACGGAAGCTCGACCGACGAGGCCGCCGTGCCGGAGCGGGTGTGCGCCATGGCGTTCGGGCCCGGCCTCACCGTCGAGACGGGCCTGATGACGCGTCGGATCGCCGAGTGACGACCTCCGGCACGGCCGGGCCCGTCCGGTCGCGGGCCGCCCGACGTCGGGCCGGGGCACGTCCGACGACGCCCGGCCTCGGGCGACGCGACGCGCACCTCGACGAGCTCATGGACGACCCCGGCTGCGACCTGGCCGCCCTCCGCCGCACCTACGCGCTCTTCCCGCTCGTCAACGGCCTCGTCGCCGGGTGGCGGCGGGCCTACCGGGAGCGCCTCCGGCCGCTCCTCTCCGCCGACCGGGACACGACCGTCCTCGACCTGGGGTCGGGCGGCGGGGACCTCGCGCGGGCCCTCGTCCGCTGGTCACGACGGGACGGCCTCCGGCTCTCGGTGACCGCCGTCGACCCCGACGGGCGGGCCCACGACTTCGCGTCGTCCCGCGCCGTGCGGGGCGTGACCTACCGGCGGGCGTCGAGCGCCGACCTCGTGGCCGCGGGGGAGCGGTTCGACGTCGTCGTCTCGAACCACGTGCTCCACCACCTCGACGACGAGGCCAGGGCGGCCGTGCTCGACGACAGCGCCCGTCTCGCGCGACGCCTCGTGCTGCACAGCGACATCCGACGGAGCCGGGGCGCCTACCTCGGCTACTGGGTGCTGACCCTGCCGCTCGCGGGCTCCTCGTTCGTCCGGGTCGACGGCCTGCGGTCGATCCGCCGCAGCTGGCGGGCCGACGAGCTGCGCTCGGTCGTCCCCCCGCGCTGGCACGTGCTGCGTCGCCCTCCCGCGCGCCTCTGGCTCGTCCACGAGCCGCTCCGGAGCCCCGGGGAGGCGGCGGGTCGCGACGGCCGCGCACCGGTCCGGTCGTCGCGCGCCGACGGCGAGGGCGCCTCGTGATCACGCACGACGTCGTCGTCGTCGGCGGGGGCCCGGTCGGCGTCTTCGCGGCCGCCCTCCTGGCGGCGCGGGGCCTCGACGTGGCCGTGTGGGAGCGACGCACGGACGAGCCGCGCCTCTCCCGGGCCATCGGCGTGCACCCGCCCTCGCTCGACGCCCTGGCCGAGGTCGGCGCGGCGGACGCCGTCGTCGACTCGGCCGTCCGCATCCGCCGGGGGCTCGCCCGGAGCGGGGGCCGCACGCTCGGCGTCGTCGAGTTCGACCGCCCCGGGGCACGGTGGCCGTTCGTGGCGGCCGTCCCGCAGCACCGGACGGAGGCGGTCCTGCGCGACCGCCTGGAGGTCCTGGCCCCGGGGGCGCTCCGCCGGGGCATCACGCTCGGCTCCCTCCGGGAGGAGGACGAGCGGGTGGTCCTCGAGGGCACGGGCCCGGACGGCCCGGTCGCGGTGGCCGCCCGGTTCGTCGTCGCGGCGGACGGGTCGCGGAGCGGCGTGCGAGACCTCCTCGGCGTGGACGCACCGGTGCGGCGCTACCCGGACCGGTTCGTCATGGGCGACTTCGCGGACGAGACGGGGCACGGGGCCGACGCCGTCGTGCACGTCGAGGGCGACGGCGTCGTCGAGTCGTTCCCGCTGCCGGGCGGCGTGCGCCGCTTCGTCGTGTCGCTGCCCCCGGAGGGGGCGACCCGTCTCGTCGGCGGGGCGACCGCCGGCCCGGGAGACGCCCCCGACGCCCCCGACGCCCCGGACGTCGACGCGGTCGCCGACCTCGTCGGGCGCCGCACCGGCCTGGCCGTCGACCCCGCGTCGTCGACCATGCTCAGCGCGTTCTCCGTGCAGCGTCGGCTCGCCGACCGGACGACCGTCGGCCGGGTGCTGCTCATCGGCGACGCCGCACACGAGATCAGCCCCATCGGCGGCCAGGGCATGAACCTCGGCTGGCTCGACGCCGTCGCCTGGGCTCCCGTCCTCAGCCGGGCCCTCCGCACCGCGGGAGGCCGCCGCGTCGACCCGACGGCGTTCCGGGCCACCGAGGCGGCCCGTCGCCGAGCCGCCGTCCGGGCGGCCCGTCAGGCGGAGGTCAACATGGCTCTCGGGCGGCCGACGGGGCCGCGGGCGCTCGCGCTCCGTCGGGCGGGCCTGACGGTGGCGCTCCGCTCGCCGGCCTCGCGCCTCCTCGCCGACACCTACGCGATGCGCTTCGCGTGACGCCGACGGTCAGGCGACGAGGGCCGCGCCGCTGAGCGCGAGCTGCACGACGAGCACCAGCGCGGCGACGATGATCAGCCGGAAGAGCAGGCGCGTGTCGCTGCCCCGCACGACGGCGGCGGTGCCCGCGGCGGCCAGGCCCAGCACCAGCACGAGCCCGACCACGGCGACGACCAGGCGCACGGCACCCGTGCCGTCGGCCGTCAGCTGACCCACGAAGGTCAGCAGCGCCGCGACCGCGAGCGCGACGAAGGCGGTGAGCCCGGCGCGCAGACGGCCGAGGCGGTGGGGGAGCCCCGAGACCCCGGTCGCGGCGTCGTCGCCGAGGTCGGGCAGCACGTTCGTGAAGTGGATCGCCACCCCGAAGACGCCGCCGACGCCGAGCGCCCAGGCCGCGGGAGGCGCGGGGGGCGTGAGCGCGAGCGTCACGACCGCGGGCAGCAGCCCGAAGCTCACGACGAAGGGCAGCACGGAGGCGGCGGTGCGCTTGAGGCCGAGGTTGTAGGCCCAGCCGGAGGCGACGAGCACGAGGTGCGCGAGGCCGGCGGGCACCGAGATCGCGAACGGCAGCGCGACGCCGACGACCGCGGCGGCGGCGGCCCACCGGCCGACGGCGGCGGGGGAGACCTCGCCGAGCGCCACCGGCTTGTCGGTGCGACCGACCGCGCGGTCGCGGGCGAGGTCGAGCAGGTCGTTCGACAGCCCGATGGAGACCTGCCCGGCGAGCACGGCGACCACGACGACCACGGTGGCGAGCGGCCCGAGCGACACCGCGACGCAGAGCACCAGCGCGAGCACCGTGACGGTGGCGGTGGGGCCGGGGTGCGTGCTGCGGGCCAGGGCGGAGACTGTCGACATCACGACCCAGCCTGTCAGAGCCCGGGCGGCTCGGCCCAGGCGAGGGAGCACCCGGAGACGACGAGAGGGCGTGAGCACCGTGTGCTCACGCCCTCCTGCACGGTCCGCGACAGCCACGGGTGGATCAGGACCCGGGGCCGCCGACCGCGGACGTCGTGCATCGTCGAGGCACCATCCCAGACGTAGCTGGAGTGTAGGCCCCGGAGGGCCCCCGCGACAGGCCCCCGCGACGATGTGTCGCGACGACCTGCGCGTGCTGGGTCAGGCCCCGCGGCCCGTCTTCTGCTGCAGACGGTCGATGTGCTCGCTGGCCTCGGCCTTGGTCATGTCGGCCGGGAGCTCCTCGCCGGCCTCGCGGGCCAGCGTGTCGAGGTAGCTCGCCTGCGGCCCGGTGATGGGCTCGTCGCCCGTGACCCACTGCTCCGGGTCCTTCGAGGCGGTGTTGGAGGAGTCGGGGCGCTCGCCGCCGAGGGTCTCGCCGGCGGGCGGGGTGCCCTGCGACTGGTCGGGCGCCGGGGAGGCGGCGGGGGCGGTGGTCTGGTCGGTCTCGTCGGCCTCGGGGGCCGCGGGGTCGACGGGCGTGATGTCGGGGTCGATGTTGGCGTCGCTCATGGGGAGAACGTACGCCCGACCCCCGACGGCGGTCACAGGCCCGGGTGGCGGCCCGGTCGCCGCTGGCTAGACTCGACGCCGTGCCTGTGAACCCCGAGCTGCAAGGGCGGGTCTTCCCGCCGGCCCCCGCCTACCTGGTGGGCCGTGAGAAGGTGCGCGAGTTCGCCCGCGCGACGTCCTCGACGAGCCCCCTCTCCCTCGACGTCGAGGCGGCCCGTGCCGCCGGCCACGCCGACGTCGTGGCCCCTCCGACCTTCCCGGTCGTCGTGCAGGAGGCCACGCTCGCCCAGCTCCTCGCCGAGCCCGACGCGGGCATCGACTTCAGCCGCGTGGTGCACGGAGAGCAGCGCTTCCGCTACAGCCGGCCCGTCGTCGCGGGCGACGAGCTGACGGCCACCCTCACCGTGACCGGCGTCAAGACCCTGGGCGGCAACGCGATGGTGACGGCGTCGTCGGAGATGGTCGACGCCGACGGCCAGCACGTCGTGACGGCCGTCTCGACGCTCGTGGTGCGGGGGGACGACGCGTGAGCGCCCTCGAGGTCGGCCTGGTCGTGGCCGAGAAGACCTACCCCCTGACGCGCGACTCCCTCGTGCGCTACGCCGGCGCCTCCGGCGACTTCAACCCGATCCACTACCGCGACGACGTCGCCTCCTCGGTCGGCCTCCCCGGCGTCCTCGCGCACGGCATGCTCACCATGGGCACCGCCGTGCAGCCCGTCGTCGAGTGGCTCGACGGCGCAGGCGACGACGGCGGCGTGCTCGGCTGGGTGTCCGACTACCAGGTGCGCTTCACGCGCCCGGTCGTCGTCGACCCCGTCGACGGCGCCGAGATCTCCGTCGTCGCGACCGTCGGCAAGCTCGACGAGGCCGCCGGCAGCGTGCGGGTCGACCTCACGGTCACGTACGCCGGCCAGACCGTCCTGGGCAAGGCGCAGGTCGTGGTGACGCTGGCGTGACCACGCTCGCCGACCTGACCACGATGCGCGTCGGCGGCGAGCCGACGCGGCTCGTCGAGGCGACGACCACCGACGAGCTGCTCGAGGCGGCCCGCGAGGTGACGGCGGGCGACGGCGACTGGTTCGTGCTCGGCGGCGGGTCCAACACCCTGGCGAGCGACGATCCGTTCGACGGCACGGTGCTGCGCGTGGCCACGCGCGGGGTCGAGCGCCTCGACGACGTCGACGGCCGGGTCCGCCTCCGGGTCGCGGCCGGCGAGCCGTGGGAGGACCTCGTGGCCCACACGGTCGAGCAGGGCTGGTCCGGCTTCGAGGCGCTCAGCGGCATCCCCGGGTCGACCGGGGCCTCGCCCATCCAGAACATCGGCGCCTACGGGCAGGAGGTGTCGTCGACGCTCGTGTCGGTGGACTTCCTCGACGCGGAGACGGGCGACTTCGTCCGCGTTCCGGCCGAGAACCTCGCCCTCGGGTACCGCACGAGCGCGTTCAAGCAGGGTCGTCGCGGCGTCGTCACGGCGGTCGAGTTCGCGCTCGCCGACCAGGGCGGCGTCAGCGAGCAGGTGGCCTACCCGCAGCTGGCGCGGGCCCTCGGGGTCGAGGTGGGCGAGCGGGTGCCGGTCGCCGAGGTGCGGTCGAGCGTGCTCGCCCTCCGCGCCTCCAAGGGCATGGTGCTCGATGCGAGCGATCCCGACACGACGTCGTGCGGCTCGTTCTTCACCAACCCGATCGTCTCCCGCGAGGCTGCCCGCGTGCTGCCGGCCGACGCTCCGCGCTGGCCGGTCGACCCCGAGCCGGAGGCGCGGGTCGTGCCCCTGGGGGAGGTCCCGGCCCCGCCGCCCCCGGCGTCGTCCGGGCTGGTCAAGCTCAGCGCCGCGTGGCTGATCGAGCACGCGGGCGTCGGCCGTGGCTTCCGACTGCCCGGCTCGGGCGCGGCGATCTCGTCGAAGCACACGCTCGCGCTGACCAACCGCGGAGCGGCCACGGCGGCCGACGTGGCGGAGCTGGCCCGCTTCGTGCAGCAGCGCGTCTCCGCCGAGTTCGGCGTGGTGCTGCACCCCGAGCCCGTGCTGCTCGGCCACTCGCTCTAGCGACGAGGGTGCCCGCCGGCGGGCACCCCCACCAGGGAGGCTCCCGGCGCCGCCGGGAGCCTCGTCGCCTAGGAGAAGAGGCGCTGGAGGCGCTGGACGCCCTCGAGCAGCTGGTCGTCGCCGAGGGCGTACGACAGGCGCAGGTACCCGCTCGGGCCGAAGGCCTCGCCGGGGACCGTCGCGACGTCGGCCTTCTCGAGGATGAGGTCGGCGAGCTCGAGGGAGGTGGTCGGCGTGACCCCGTGCCACTCGCGACCGAGGAGCCCGGTGACGTCGGGGTAGACGTAGAACGCCCCCTGGGGGGTCGGGGTCACGACGCCGTCGATGGCGTTGAGCTCCCGCACGATCACCCCGCGGCGCTGGTCGAAGGCGCGACGCATGGCGGCCACGTCGTCCTGGGGGCCGGTGAGCGCGGCCAGCGCGGCCCTCTGCGAGACGTTCGAGACGTTGGAGGTGAGGTGCGACTGGAGGTTGGACGCGCCCTTCACGACGTCGGCCGGCCCGACCATCCAGCCCACGCGCCACCCGGTCATGGCGTAGGTCTTGGCGACGCCGTTGACGAGGATCGCCTGGTCGGCCAGCTCGGGCACGGCCTGGGTGATCGAGACGGCCTCGACGCCGTCGTACGTCAGGTCCTGGTAGATCTCGTCGCTGACGACCCAGACGCCGGCCTCCAGGGCCCAGCGGCCGATGGCCTCCACCTCGGCGGGGGAGTACACCGAGCCGGTCGGGTTGGAGGGGGAGCAGAACAGCAGCACCTTGGTGCGCTCCGTGCGTGCCGCCTCCAGCTGGTCGACGGTGACCTTGTACTGCTGGTCGGCCCCGGCGAAGACCGGCACGGTGGTGCCGCCGGCGAGGGCGATGGCCTCGGGGTAGGTGGTCCAGTAGGGCGAGGGCAGCAGGACCTCGTCGCCCTCGTCGAGCAGGGCGGCGAACGACTGGTAGACGGCCTGCTTGCCGCCGTTCGTGACGATGACCTGCGCCGGGGTCACGCGGGTGCCGCTGTCGCGGAGGGTCTTCTCCACGATGGCCTCGCGGAGCTCCGGCAGGCCGGCGCCCGCCGTGTAGCGGTGGTTGCGCGGGTCGCGGGCGGCGGCGACGGCGGCCTCGACGATGTGGTCGGGGGTGGGGAAGTTGGGCTCGCCCGGGCCGTAGCTGATGATCGGACGGCCCTCCGCCAGCAGCGACTTGGCCTTGGCGTCGACCTTGAGGGTCGCGGACTCGGCGATGGAGGCGATTCGGGACGAGAGGCGGCGCGCGGGCGTGGTCACGCGGTCAGCCTAGCCGGGGAGGCGCGCCCCGCGGCAGGGGCCGGGGCAGGGCTCCGCACGCACCCGGCTTTGCACCGTGGTCGGGGTTCGCCTACACTTGCCGAGGCGCCGACGAGCGCGGAGTTCCTGCGCGCCTCACGGCGGCGGCGAGTCCGACACGTCGGCTCGAAGGGCGGTGGCTCAATTGGTAGAGCAGCGGTCTCCAAAACCGCAGGTTGCAGGTTCGAGTCCTGTCCGCCCTGCAGCCCGGCCGGGCCGTCGCGACTGACACCAGTCAGCGTGGCGGCCCGGGAACCGGACGACCGTCCGGTCCCCGGACGACTGTCCGTCCATCGGACACCAGGCCCCGCGGGCCGCGCTCGGAAGGTACCCAGACAGTGGCGAGAAAAGACCTCGACGTCCCCAGTGAGGACGTCGTCGAGAAGGCGAAGAACGACGTCGCCACGCGACGCAGCCCCTTCGCGCGGATCGCGCTGTTCATCCGCCAGGTGATCGGCGAGCTCAAGAAGGTCGTCACGCCGACCCGCAAGGAGCTCCTGAGCTACACCGGGGTGGTCCTCGTCTTCGTCGTCATCATGATGGCGCTGGTCACCGGTCTCGACTCCCTCTTCGGCCTCGCCGTCGGGTACGTCTTCGGCAACGGCCCGACCGGCAGCTGACACGACCCCTGCGCGGTCCGCCGACCGCGCTGCGACGCCGCCGCGGCGGCCCGCCCCCCGACACTCCACGAACGGAAGAAGAACCCTTGCCTGAGAACGAGCGCGACGACATCGACCTCGCCCCCGCCGCCGAGCAGTCCTCGGAGGTCGCTGAGACGCAGGAGGGCGACGTCCTCGACGTCGACTCCGACGGCGACCAGGGCTCGGCCGAGGAGAGCGCGATCTCGGTCGTCGACGAGGGCGACGAGGGCACCGACGACTCCGGCGACCTCGACGAGCTGCTCGAGACCCTCTCCGAGGCGTCCGACCCCGAGGCCGACGCCGTCGTCGACGACGCGCTCGACATCGACGACGCCGCCGAGGCGGAGGCAGCCGTGGAGGCGACCGACGACGAGGCCGACACCGAGGCCGAGGAGCACGCGGCCGAGGGCGACGCCGCAGGCGCCCACGCCGTGATCGCCGAGGCCGAGCAGTCCGTGCAGGACGCCGACGCCGAGGTCGCCTTCGACGACGTCGCGGTCGACGTCGAGTCGGACGGCGTCGACGAGGCCGAGGCCGACGAGGCCGAGGTCGACCCGTACGAGGCCTTCCGCTACGACCTGCGCGGCAAGCCCGGCAAGTGGTACGTCATCCACAGCTACGCCGGCTTCGAGCGCCGCGTGAAGCAGAACATCGAGAACCGCATGGTCTCCCTGACCATGGAGGACTACATCTACCAGGTCGAGGTCCCCATGGAGGACGTCGTCGAGATCAAGAACGGGCAGCGCAAGCTGGTCACCCGCGTGCGGATCCCCGGTTACGTGCTCGTCCGCATGGACCTCAACGAGGACTCCTGGTCGGTCGTCCGCCACACCCCCGGCGTCACGGGCTTCGTCGGCAACGCCCACAACCCGACCCCCCTCCGCTTCGAGGAGGCCTTCAACATGCTGAAGAGCCTCGTCCAGGTGCAGGAGGCGGCCCCGGCCGCGAAGGGCGGCGCCAAGGGCGGCAAGCAGACCCAGCGCGTCATCCCGGCCGAGGTCGACTTCGAGATCGGCGAGACGATCACCATCAAGGAGGGCTCGTTCGCGGGTCTTCCCGGTACGATCAACGAGATCAAGCCCGAGAGCGGCAAGCTCACCGTGCTCGTCTCGCTCTTCGAGCGCGAGACGCCGGTCGAGCTCAGCTTCGACCAGGTCACCAAGCTCTAGTACCCTGAGGAGCCGGCTGCGTCCGGCGCCCTCGCCCCCCACAGTCTGAACACCTCACCGGAGTCCGCGTCCCGCGGGCCACCGGGAGAGCCCACGGCATCCGCCGCAGGCTCGAACACCAGGAGAAGGAAAACAACAATGGCACCGAAAAAGAAGGTCACGGGTCTGATCAAGCTTCAGATCAACGCCGGCGCCGCGAACCCCGCCCCGCCCATCGGCCCGGCCCTGGGTCAGCACGGCGTGAACATCATGGAGTTCTGCAAGGCGTACAACGCCGCGACCGAGTCGCAGCGCGGCAACGTCGTGCCGGTCGAGATCACGGTCTACGAAGACCGCTCGTTCACGTTCGTCCTGAAGACCCCGCCCGCCGCCGAGCTCATCAAGAAGGCTGCCGGCGTCGCCAAGGGCTCCTCGACCCCGCACACCGCCAAGGTCGGCACGCTGACCATGGAGCAGGTCCGCGAGATCGCCACGACCAAGCAGGCCGACCTGAACGCCAACGACATCGACGCCGCGGCGAAGATCATCGCCGGCACCGCCCGTTCCATGGGCATCACGGTCGACGCCTAAGCAGCATCCCTCCGTGCAGGCGACCCGCCTGCACGACCCTGACATCAGTGGGAGAGCCGGCCAGGCTCGCTACCACGTCCCCAGTACGAAGAGGTCCAACATGGCTCAGAAGTCCAAGGCGTACCGCGCCGCTGCCGAGAAGATCGAGGCAGGCAAGTTCTACAGCACCCGCGAGGCCGTCGCCGTCGCTCGTGAGACCGGCTCGAAGAAGTTCGACTCGACCGTCGAGGTCGCGCTGAAGCTCGGCGTCGACCCCCGCAAGGCCGACCAGATGGTCCGCGGCACGGTCATCCTGCCCCACGGCACGGGCAAGACCGCCCGCGTCATCGTCTTCGCCACCGGTGCCGCGGCCGAGGCCGCCATCGCTGCCGGAGCCGACGAGGTCGGTGGCGACGAGCTCATCGAGAAGGTCGCCGGCGGCTACACCTCCTTCGACTCGGCGGTCTCGACCCCCGAGCTCATGGGCAAGGTCGGCCGTCTCGGAAAGGTGCTCGGCCCCCGCGGCCTCATGCCCAACCCGAAGACCGGCACCGTGACCCCCAACGTCGCGCAGGCCGTCAACGACATCAAGGGCGGAAAGATCGAGTTCCGCGTCGACAAGCACGCCAACGTGCACTTCGTCGTCGGCAAGGCCGGCTTCTCCGAGGAGCAGCTGAACGCGAACCTCGACGCCGCGCTCGACGAGGTCGTCCGCCTCAAGCCGTCCTCCTCCAAGGGCCGCTACATCACCAAGGGCACGCTGTCGACGACCTTCGGTCCCGGCATCCCCCTCGACATCAACGTCTTCTAGGTCTCACCGACCACGACGCTGCGTCGCCCGCAGGCCGTCCCGCTCTCGAGCGGGGCGGCCTTCGTCGTCTCCGGGTGCACCGTCTCCGGTCGCCTGCCGACGCGCAGGTGGTCGGACCGGAGGCGCGGGTGAGGCACCATGGGCAGATGACCGTCACCGTCCGCCCCGCCCAGCCCTCCGACGCCGCCCTGCTCGCGGAGGTGGCGGCGGTCACCTTCCCCCTCGCCTGCCCTCCCGGGTCGCAGATCGCCGACATCGCCCGCGTCGTCACCACCGTGCTCTCGGAGGAGGCGTTCTCCCGGTACCTGGCCGACGAGTCCCGCCTCGTGCTGCTCGCCGTGGACGCCGCGCAGGCCGGAGCCCTCGGCTACAGCATGCTGGTGAGCGGCACGCCCGACGACCCCGACGTGGCCGCCGCCGTCGCCTCCCGGCCGACGGTCGAGCTGAGCAAGTTCTACGTGATGCCGAAGGGCCACGGCACGGGCGCCGCGTCCCTCCTCATGACGGAGACCCTCGACGCAGCAGCCGCGACCGGCGCCTCCTCGGTCTGGCTCGGCGTCAACCAGCAGAACGACCGTGCCCTGCGCTTCTACGCCAAGCACGGGCTCGAGCGGGTCGGGACGCGCACCTTCGCCCTCGGCAGCAGCCCGCAGCAGGACCACGTGCTCGAGCGCCGTCTCTGAGCCGCCGGGGAGCGCGCCGGTCGGCGGACTACTCGTCGGCGACGCGCAGCACCAGCTTTCCGCGCGTGTGGCAGCGCTCGAGGCGGGCGTGGGCGTCGGCGGCCTCGTCGAGGTCGTAGACGTCGTCGACGTAGACGCGCAGGTCACCGGAGTCGAGGAGCCGGGCGATGACGGCGAGCCGGGCGGCGTCGGGCGTCACCGCGAACCCGGTCGACCGGACGCCGGCCGCGCCGGCTCGGAGGGCGAAGCCCGCCCACGAGGCCGTCGGCGCGTGCACGACGAGCCCGCCCGGGCGCAGCACGTCGAGGGAGCGGGCCGCCTCGTCCTCGTCGTCGACCAGGTTGAGGACGACGTCGACGTCCCGGACGGTGCGGGCGAGGTCCGCGACGTCGTGGTCGACGACCTCCGCGGCGCCCAGCTCGCGCAGCCAGCCCGCGTTCCGCTCCGACCCGGTCGCGATGACGTGGGCGCCGAAGTACGCCGCGATCTGCACGGCGAAGTGGCCGACGCCTCCGGCGCCCGCGTGCACGAGCACGCGCTGCCCCTCGTGGGCCGTGGCGAGGTCGACGACCATGCCCCAGGCGGTGAGGGCCGCGAGCGGCACCCCGGCTGCCTCGAGGTGCGACAGCGTCCGTGGCTTCCTCGCCACCGACAGGGCGGGCACGCTGAGGTACTCGGCGTAGCTGCCGCTGGCGCGGGGGAACGACGCCATGCCGAAGACGGCGTCGCCCTCGTGCAGCGCGTGGGCCGCGTAGGGCGCCTCGACGACGACGCCGCTGAAGTCGTGGCCGAGCACGGCGGGCCAGGCCGGGATCCCGGCGCTGTCGGCGCGCCCGGAGCGGGCCTCGGCGTCGACGCGGTTGACGCCGGCGGCGACCACGCGCACGAGCACCTCGGAGCCGACCCGTCGCGGCACGGGCACCTCCGCGGCGACGAGCGCCTCGGGACCCCCCGTCCGCTCGATGACCATGGCCCGCATCGTCGTGTGCGTCATCGCACCCTCCCCGTCCGTCGGGGGGCCCGTCGGAACCGGACCACCGCCTCCTGCCATTGAACGGGGGCGATGAGTCGCCCGTGTTTCGGCGGTGTCACCGCTCGGAGAAACCTCGCGCCGCGAGCTCGGTCAGCGCAGCGGGTCGTACGGCGGCGGCTCGTAGGCGCGCACGCCCGGCGCGAACGGGTCGACCGGCGCCTGGCGGGCCAGCGTGTCGAGCACGGTGTCGGCGAGGCCGACGAGCCGGTGGATCTCGTCGTCGTCGCGGTCGACCCAGCGGCACATCGGCACGGCGTCGAGGGGCACGAAGTCGACGTGCTGCTCCCACACGACGAGGGTCCGCTCGGCGCCGAGCACGTACTGCTGCCAGAACACCTGACGGAGGTACGAGCGGGGGATGCTCGTCCACGCCTTCTTGGTCGTCTTGATCTCGCAGAGCTCGACCGCGCCGTCGGCCCGGACGGCGACGCCGTCGGGGGTCGCGAGGTGGCGGGGCCGGTCGGCCGCGTGGAACAGCTTCGAGCTCGGCGCGATGGCGTGCTCGGCCAGCACCCACCGGGCGATCTCGGGCTCGCGGGCCCGGCCGTGGTCGGTGTAGGCGTTGCCGCCGAAGCCGTTGCCGTACAGCTTGTCGAGCACGACGGCCTGCACGGCCCGCGGGCTCGAGAGGCGGGCGACGTCGGTGGCGGTGATGCCGCGGCTGCGAGCCCGGAGCCACGCGATGCGGTCGCTCGAGTCGGCGAGCACGCGCTGCTCGTGGGCGGGGCGGGCAGGAGGCGCGGGCGGGGTCGGGTCGTCGTCCCACAGCGAGAGCATGGGCTGGACGATCGACATGCCTCCATGCTCTCACCGGAGCAGCGAGCGGCGCGACACCGCGCCTCCTCGTGTCTCGACGTCGTGCGACGCAGGCGGCGACCGTCGGCTAGACCGCGGCGGCCAGCTCGTCGATCGCGGCGGGGGAGAGCGCGTGGTGGATGGCCAGCATGCTGGCGCCGATGATGGCGGCGCGGTCGCCGGCCCGGGACTGCACGATGCTGAGGTGCTCGGTCGCGAGCGGCATCGAGCGCGAGTAGACCACCTCGCGGACCCCGGCGATCAGGTGCTCGCCGGCCTGGGCCATCGAGCCGCCGATCGCGATGACCGAGGGGTTGATGAGGTTGACGCAGGCGGTCAGCACCTCGCCGAGGTCGCGCCCCGCCTGCCGCACGGCCATGATCGCGTCGAGGTCGCCGCCGCGGACGAGGTCGATGACCTCCTTGCCGCCCGGCACGTCGCGTCCCGATCGGCGCAGCGTCGCCGCGATCGCGGGGCCGGAGGCCACGGCCTCCAGGCAGCCGACGTTGCCGCAGTGGCACGGGATGCCGGCCCCGCGGGGGATCTGCACGTGCCCGATGTCGCCGGCGATGCCCTGCGCGCCCCGCTGCAGGCGGCCGCTCGAGATGATGCCCGAGCCGATGCCCGTGGCGACCTTGACGAAGAGGAAGTGGTCGGTGCCGGCGAAGGCGTGGCTGCGCTCGCCGAGCGCCATGATGTTGACGTCGTTGTCGACGAGCACGGGCACGTCGAGGTGGCGGCGCACCCAGCCCGGCACGTCGAACCCGTCCCAGCCGGGCATGATCGGCGGGTTGACCGGTCGACCGGTGCTGAACTGGACGGGGCCGGGGAGGCCGATGCCGACGCCGATGAGGTCGTCGCGGCTGCGGCCCAGGTCGGCGAGCAGGGCGTCGGCCTCGGCGACCATGGTCGTGAGCACCGCCTCGGGCCCGTCGGCGATCTCGAGCTCGACGTGCCGGCTGAGCAGCACCTGCCCCATGAGGTCGGTGAGGGCCGTGGTGAGGTGCCCCGCGCCGAAGTCGGCGCCCAGCACGACGCGGGCCGACGGGATCATGGCGACGCGGGAGGGCGGGCGGCCGCCGGTCGAGACGGCGTCGGAGAACGGGCCGACGAGTCCGAGCGCGCTCAGGGCGTCGAGCCGCAGGCCGATCGTCGAGCGGGCCAGGCCGGTCATCGTCGCGAGCTCGGCCCGGGTGCGCGGCCTGCCGTCGCGCAGCAGCTGGAAGAGCTCGCTGGCTCCCGTGCTGCCGAGGGCGGACGGCCGCGTCGTGTCGGACATGAAGGCAGTAAAGCACAGGCGCTGACGACGGCCGAGACAAGGGTGGCGATGATTCGTCGACTTTTGCTTGCGCTCCGACAGAAGTGGTCCTATCGTCGGTCTCGATCAGCGGTGATCGACCCCCGTCGGGGGGTGGACCACCCGCATCCACCTACTCGAAGAGGAGTCCCCCAGGTGACATCACCGATCTCGGTCCAGCTCTACACGGTGCGGGACGCCATCGCGGCCGACCTGCCCGGCACGCTCCGTCGCCTCGCCGACATCGGCTTCACGCAGGTCGAGCCCTGGGGCTTCGTGGAGCGCGTCGACGAGTACGCCGAGGCGCTCCCGGCCGCGGGCCTCACCGCGCCGAGCGCCCACGCCAAGCTCGTCGGCCAGGACCTCGAGCCGATCTTCGCCGCGGCCGTCCGCCTCGGCGTCGGCACGATCATCGACCCCCACGTCGACGAGACCCGCTGGGTCACCCGCGAGGACGTGGAGCAGGTCGCCGCCGACCTCGGGCGCATCGCCGAGCAGGCCGCCGAGCACGGTCTCGTCGTCGGGTACCACAACCACGCGTTCGAGCTCGAGAACACGATCGACGGCACCCCCGCCCTCGAGGTGTTCGCGGCCGCCCTGCCGCCGACCGTCGTGCTCGAGGTCGACACCTACTGGGTCGAGGTCGGCGGGGTCGGCGCGGCCGAGCTGCTCGCCCGGCTCGGCGACCAGGTGCAGTTCCTCCACGTGAAGGACGGCCCGCTCACCAAGGACGACACCGAGCAGGTCGCCGTCGGCCGGGGCAGCATGCCCGTCCGCGACATCCTGCGTGCCGCGCCCCAGGCCCTGGCGGTCGTCGAGCTCGACGACCACGCGGGCGACGTCTTCACGGCCCTGGCCCACAGCTTCGAGTACCTCGAGGGGGTCCGCGCATGACCGACGCCGTCACGGCCGACCGGGCCGCCGCCTCCTCGTCCCCGGCGCCCCGCACGGGCCCCGTCGGCGTCGGCGTCGTGGGCGCCGGGGTCATCAGCGACCAGTACCTCGGCAACCTCACGCAGTTCCCCGACCTCCGCGTGCTGTTCATCGCCGACCTCGACGAGCAGCGCGCCGCCGCCCAGGCCGAGAAGTGGGGCGTGCCGGGCAGCGGCTCGGTCGAGGAGCTCCTCGCGCACGACGACGTCGAGATCGTCGTGAACCTCACCATCCCCGCCGCGCACGTCGAGGTCGCGCTGGCGGCCGTCGCGGCCGGCAAGCACGTCTGGGGCGAGAAGCCCTACGCCCTCGACCGCGAGAGCGGCGAGCGGCTCCTCGCGGCTGCCCAGGAGGCGGGGGTCCGGGTCGCCGTCGCTCCCGACACCTTCCTGGGCGCGGGCCTGCAGACGGCGCTGCGCGTCGTGCGCCAGGGCGACATCGGCGCCCCGTTGACCGGGCTCGCGCTCTTCCAGGTGCCCGGCCCGGAGTCGTGGCACCCGAGCCCGGAGTTCCTCTTCGCCCACGGCGCAGGCCCGATGTTCGACGTCGGCCCCTACTACCTCACGACGCTCGTGCAGGTCTTCGGACCGGTGGCCAAGGTGACGGCCACGTCGTCGAAGGCCCGGGAGACGCGCGTGATCGGCTCGGGCCCCAAGGCGGGCACGGAGTTCCCGGTGGAGGTGCCCACGCACGTGAGCGCCCTGCTCCAGTTCGAGAGCGGCGCCAGCGCGCAGGCCGTCTTCAGCTTCGACTCCAAGCTCGCCCGGGCCGGCTTCGTCGAGATCGCGGGCACCGAGGGCACCGCGGTGTTCCCCGACCCCAACATGTTCGACGGCGACACCCTCGTGCACGCCGGCGGCGACGAGCCCACCGTCGTGCCCGCGACCGGGTCGACGTTCACCCGCGGCACCGGCGTCGCCGAGCTCGCCCAGGCGATCCGCGGCGGCCGCCGCGAGCGGGTGCCCGGCGAGCTGGCCTTCCACGTGCTCGACGTGATGGTCTCGCTCGCCGAGTCGGCCGAGCGCGACGAGAGCGTCGTCGTCGCGTCGACGCTCGAGCCCACGCCCGAGCTGCCGGAGGACTGGGACCCGTCGGTCGCCACCCTCAGCTAGTCGTCGACGGGCCGGCGTCGACGACGAGGCCGGCCCGTCGCGGGGGCACCCGCCCCCACCCCCACCACCCACCACCGAGAAGAACGCAGCACCACAGCACCACAGCACCACAGCACCACAGCACTTCCCCCACTCGATGAAGAGACCTCTCGAAGAAGAGACACCAGGAGAAGACATGAACACGAAGAAGTTCCGCTGGGTCGCCGCCCTCGCCGTCGGCGTCGTCGCGGCCGGGTCGATGACCGCCTGCTCCGCCGACGGCGGCAGCGACGGAGGCGACAAGAAGATCACCTACTGGGCCAGCAACCAGGCACCGACCGTCGAGCGCGACGCGGAGGTGCTGCAGGAGTCGATCGACCGGTACACGGAGGAGACCGGCGTCGAGGTCGACCTCGAGGTCATCCCGTGGTCCGACCTCTACAACCGCATCCTCACCGCCGTGTCGAGCGGCGAGGGCCCCGACGTCCTCAACATCGGCAACACCTGGGCGGTCTCGCTCCAGTCGAGCGGCGCCTTCGTGCCGTGGGAGGGCGACGCCCTCGAGGCCATCGGCGGCCAGGAGCGCTTCGTCCAGTCGAGCTTCGCCACCGGCGGCGCGGAGGGCCAGGCGCCGACCTCGGTGCCGCTGTACGGCCTCGCCTACTCGCTGTACTACAACACGGCCATGTTCGAGGCGGCCGGCATCACCGAGCCGCCCGCCACGTGGGACGAGTTCGTCGAGGACGCCAAGAAGCTGACGATCGACACCGACGGCGACGGCCAGATCGACCAGTGGGGCGTCACCATGGCCGGCTCGAGCATCTCCAACAACGCCCACCAGGCGTTCGTCCGGGGCCTGCAGAACGGCGGCGAGCTCTACACCGACGACGGCCAGCCCGACTTCGGCAACGACGGCGTCGTGGCCGGCGTCAAGGAGTGGGTCGACCTGATGGCCGTCGACAAGGTGGTGTCGCCCTCCGACGCGGAGAGCGTCAACGGCTCCGACATGGCGGCGACGTTCGCCGACGGCCAGGCGGCGATGTTCTTCGACCAGGCGCCGACCGACAACCTCAAGAGCCGCGACTTCACCGACTACGCGGCCGCGCCCGTGCCGATGGAGTCGGCGGACGCCACCGGCCTCGAGGGCACCCAGAGCCACGTCGCCGGCATCAACGTCAGCGTCTTCGAGAACAGCGGGAACAAGGACGCGGCGATCGACTTCGTGAAGCACCTGACGAGCGACGACGAGCAGAAGTACCTCAACGAGTCGTTCGGCGCCCTGCCGGTCGTCACGGCGGCCTACGACGACCCGGCCTTCCAGTCGGACGCCATCAAGCTGAAGCAGGTCACGCTCGCCGACCACGCCCAGCCGATGCCGCTGTACCCCTCCGAGGGACAGATGGAGACGCTGGTCGGCACGGCCATCAAGAACCTCCTCGCGTCCGCCGCCCAGGGCAAGTCGGTCAGCGAGGACGACGTCAAGTCGGCCCTCGAGGACGCGGCCAGCCAGATGAGCTCGGGTCAGTAGCCCGTCCCACCGCCGCGCGCCGGGGCGGCCGGTCTCCACGACCGGCCGCCCCGGCACCCGCACCCGAGAGGACCCTCATGACCGTCAACCTCCTGCCGCCCGCCCCCGCCGAGGAGGCGACCCCGCCCGACCGCCACCAGGCGGCCCCGCTCCGGCCCGCGAAGCGCAAGGCGCACCGCTCGCCGCTCGCCTACTTCCTGGTCGCGCCCGCCGCCCTCGCCGAGCTGCTGGTGCACATCGTGCCCATGGTGCTCGGCGTCTGGATCGCGTTCATCACGCTCAACCAGCTGAGCATCGCCAACTGGGTCAACGCGCCCTTCGTCGGCCTGCAGAACTTCGTCACGGCCCTCGACCCCAGCTCGCCCATCGCGGCGCAGCTGTACGGGGCCCTCGGCCGCACCCTGCTGTTCACGGTCATCGTGGTGGCGATCGCGTGGAGCATGGGCATGCTCGGCGCGGTGCTGCTCACCAGCTCGTTCAAGGGACGCGGCGTCCTCCGCACGCTCTTCCTCGTGCCCTACGCCCTGCCGTCGTACGTCGGGACCATCGCCTGGGCCTTCATGTTCAACCAGCGCGACGGGGCCATCAACCGGTTCCTGGTCGACGACCTCGGCATCCTCCAGGACCGTCCGTTCTGGCTGCTCGGAGGCAACTCCTTCTGGGCGATCGTCATCGTGACCGCCTGGCAGTTCTGGCCCTTCGCCTTCCTCATGCTGCTGGCGGCGCTGCAGAACATCCCCGGAGACGTCTACGAGGCGGCGAGCCTCGACGGCGCCAGCCTCTGGAAGCAGTTCACGCAGATCACGCTCCCGATGGTGAAGCCGGCCAACGCCGTCCTGCTCCTGATCATGAGCCTCTGGATCTTCAACCAGTTCAACGTGCCGTACGTCCTCTTCGGCCCGGCGTCGCCCGAGCAGGCGACCCTGATCTCGCCGCTCATCTACCAGCAGTCCTTCAACAACTGGAACTTCGGCCTCGGCGGTGCCATGAGCGTCATGCTCCTGGTCGTGCTGCTGATCGCGTCGGCGTTCTACATCCGCATGGTTCTCCCGAAGGGACAGCACGATGATTGAGACCCGTGGCTTCAAGATCTTCCGGTTCTTCGGCCTGCTCTTCCTGTCGCTCGTCGTCGTGGTGCCGCTCTACGTCGTCCTGACGACGTCGATCAAGCCCCTCGCCGACGTCCAGGGCCTCTTCACGTGGATCCCGTCGCGGGTCACCCTCGAGCCCTACGTGCAGATCTGGCAGACCGTGCCGCTCGCGTCGTACTTCAAGAACAGCCTGATCGTCACGATCTCGGCGACGGTGCTGTCGGTCTCGATGGCGGTGCTCGCGGCCTACAGCCTCGCGCGCCTCCGCTTCCGGGGCCAGCGGAGCTTCAGCCTGGTCGTGCTCTCGACGCAGATGTTCCCCGGCATCCTCTTCCTGCTGCCGCTGTTCCTCATCTTCGTGCAGATCCAGCGGACGGTCGGCGTGCAGCTCACCGGCAGCTACCTCGGGCTGATCATCACCTACATGACGTTCAGCCTGCCGTTCTCGATCTGGATGCTGACGGGCTACTTCGCCTCGATCCCGAAGGAGCTCGAGGAGGCGTCGATGATCGACGGCACGGGCCGCCTCGGCGCGCTCTTCCGCGTGATCATCCCCGTCGCGAAGCCCGGCATCATCGCGGTCGCGGTGTACGCCTTCATCACGGCCTGGGGCGAGGTGCTCTTCGCCTCGGTGCTGACCAGCAAGGACACCCGCACGCTGTCGATCGGCCTGCGGGCCTACGCCTCGCAGCAGGACGTCTACTGGAACCAGCTGATGGCCGCCTCGGTCGTCGTCTCCCTGCCCGTGCTCATCGGGTTCATGCTCGTGCAGAAGCACCTGATCACGGGTCTGTCCTCGGGCGCGGTCAAGTGACCGGGGTCGGGGAGGCCCCCGCGGTCGCCACGACCGCGGGGGCCCGCCCCGCACCGCGGACGGCCGGGGGAGGCGCGGCCCGCCCGGCGAGGATCCGCGTCGGCATCGTGGGCGGCGGCTTCATGGCCCGCGTGCACGCGGCGGCGGCCCGGGCGGCCGGGGCCGAGGTCGTGGCGCTGGCGTCGTCGGCCCCCGCCAGCGCCGCCCGCGCCGCCGCCTCGCTCGGCGTGGCCACGGCCCACGCCTCGGTCGACGACCTGGTGCGCGACCCGGCCGTCGACGTGGTCCACGTCTGCTCGCCGAACTCGAGCCACGCCCCCGTGGCCCTCGCCGCGCTCGCCGCGGGGAAGCACGTCGTCTGCGAGAAGCCGCTCACGACGACGAGCGAGGAGGGCGAGGCGCTCGTCGCCGCCGCGGCGGCGGCCGGGGTGGTCGCGGCCGTGCCCTTCGTCTACCGCTACCACCCCATGGTGCGCGAGGCCCGCGCGCGCATCGCCGCCGGCACGACCGGCCGGGTGCTCAGCGTCAGGGGGTCGTACCTCCAGGACTGGCTCCTCGACAGCGACGACGTCGACTGGCGCGTCGACCGGGCCGCCGGCGGGCCGTCGAGGGCGTTCGCCGACATCGGGAGCCACCTCGTCGACCTGCTCGAGTTCGTCCTCGGCGACGCCGGGCACCTGGTGCGGCTGTCGTCGACGACGACGACCGTGCACCACCGACGCGGAGGCCGCGCGGTCGACACCGAGGACGAGGCGGCGGTCGTCTTCGAGACCGCCGGGGGAGCCATCGGCACCCTCTTCGTGTCGCAGGTGTCGCCGGGTCGCAAGAACCGCCTCCTGATCGACGTCGCCGGCGCCGCCGAGAGCCTCGAGTTCTCGCAGGAGGAGCCCGAGACCCTCTGGGTGGGCCGTCGTCGCGGCACCGAGGTGCTCGTGCGCGACGCGGCGACGCTCTCGCCCGACGCTGCCCGGCTCTCCACCGTGCCGGCGGGCCACCCGCTCGGCTACGTGGACGCGTTCGCCGCCTTCGTGCGCGACGTCTACGACGCCGTCGAGGGCGGCTCGCCCGAGGGCCTGCCCACCTTCGCCGACGGCCTGCGCGCCGTCCACGTCACCGAGGCGGTGCTCGCGGCCTCGGCCGGGCGCCGCTGGGTCGACGTCCCCTAGCCGTGCCCCGGGCGACGACGCCCGCCTGCCATGCTGAGACGGCGCCCCCGCGCCCGTCGACGCGCACCGCCCGCCGCGCCCCTGCCCCGTCGAGAGAGGACCCCATGAGCGAGAGCTCCCGCCCCGTCACCCTGTTCACCGGCCAGTGGGCCGACCTCCCGCTGGAGGAGGTCGCGGCGCTCGCCGCCGGCTGGGGCTACGACGGTCTCGAGATCGCGGCGTCGGGCGACCACCTCGACCTCGAGCGGGCCGACCAGGACGACGCGTACCTGCGGTCGCGCCTCGAGGTGCTCGACCGGCACGGGCTGGGCGTCTGGGCGATCTCGAACCACCTGACCGGCCAGGCGGTCTGCGACGACCCCATCGACTTCCGTCACCAGGCGATCGTGCGGCCCTCGACCTGGGGCGACGGCGACCCCGAGGGCGTGCGGCAGCGCGCCGCGGAGGACATGAAGCGCGCGGCCCGCGTGGCCCGGAAGATGGGGGTCGACACGGTCGTCGGCTTCACGGGGTCGAAGATCTGGCCGTACGTCGCGATGTTCCCGCCGGTGCCCGCGAGCGTCATCGACGAGGGCTACGAGGACTTCGCCACGCGGTGGAACCCCATCCTCGACGTGTTCGACGCCGAGGGCGTGAGGTTCGCCCACGAGGTGCACCCGAGCGAGATCGCCTACGACCACTGGACGAGCGTCCGCGCCCTCGAGGCCATCGAGCACCGCGAGGCCTTCGGCTTCAACTGGGACCCGTCGCACATGCTCTGGCAGGGCGTCGACACGGTGGGCTTCATCAGCGACTTCGCGAACCGGATCTACCACGTCGACTGCAAGGACACCCGGCTGCGGCCCGCCTCCGGCCGCTCGGGCGTGCTGGGCTCGCACCTGCCCTGGGGCGACCCCCGGCGCGGGTGGGACTTCGTCTCGACCGGCCACGGCGACGTGCCCTGGGAGGACGCCTTCCGCGCCCTCGACGCCATCGGCTACGACGGCCCGATCTCGGTCGAGTGGGAGGACGCGGGCATGGACCGCCTCCACGGGGCGCCCGAGGCGCTCGCCCACGTGCGCTCGCTGCTCTGGCCCCGGCCCCGCGCCTCCTTCGACGCGGCGTTCTCGAACCAGTAGCGGGAGACTCGTCGACATGCCCCGTGCCCTGCTGCCCGGCCAGACCAGCCGCCTCCTCGTCGTCGACCCCGTGTCGGGCGACGCCCACGTCGTCCTCGAGAGCCGCACGGTGCTGGTCGAGGCCCCCAACTGGAGCCCCGACGGCCGGTGGCTCGTCGTCAACGGCGACGGCCTGCTCTGGCGGCTGCCGGCCGACGCGCGCTCCGTCGACGAGACCGCGCTCGTGCCCGTGCCGATGGGCGACGTGCCCGAGATCAACAACGACCACGTGATCGCGCCCGACCAGCGCACCGTCGTCGTGAGCGCCCGCGACGGGCACCTCTACGAGGTGCCGTGGGAGGGCGTCGCGCCGGGGGAGCGGGCGCGACGCATCACCCGCGACCACCCCGAGGGCCGGAACCACAAGAACTACCTGCACGGCATCTCGCCGGACGGCGCCCTCCTCAGCGTCGTCGTGGGGGCGCTGCCCGCCCCCGTCGACGACCCCGACAGCGAGGAGGCGCGGGCCGGCTGGCGCACCGACGTCGCCCTGGTCTCGGTGGCCGACGGCACCACGACCGCCGTCACCTCGGACGAGCACCCCGACGACGGCCCCGAGTTCTCGCCCGACGGCCGCTGGCTGTGGTGGAACTCGGAGCGCGCGTCGGGCGGGGTCGCGGGCCACGCCCAGCTGTTCCGCGCCGCGGTCGACGGCGGCGACGTGGTGCAGGTGACCGACGACGAGCGCGTGAACTGGTTCCCGCACGTCTCGCCCGACGGCCGCACCCTGCTCTGGCTCGCCTACGAACCGGGCACGACGGGCCACCCCGCCGACCGCGACGTGCTGCTCCGGGTGCTGCCGCTCGGCGACGACGGCCTGCCGGCGGCGGGCTCGCGGCCGCGCGACCTGCTGCTGCTGCAGGGCGGCCAGGGCACGATCAACGTGCCCTGCTGGGCGCCGGACTCGACGCGCTTCGCCTGCGCCGACTACCCGCGCGGCTGAGAGCCCGTCACGGGGCTTCCCCGAGGGAGCTGAGAGGTGCACGGCTGACGCATGGCCGCACCACAGCCCTCTCATAGGAATCCCTCGATACTGGGGAAGGTGACCACAACGACCCCCGCCACCGCTGCCGCGCCGAGACTGACCCGGCCCGACGGATCGCCCCTCCGCGTGCTCGTCGTCGACGACGAGACCAGCCTGACCGACCTGCTCTCGATGGCGCTCCGCTACGAGGGCTGGGACGTCAAGGCCGCCTCCGACGGGCAGGGGGCGCTCGCGCTCGCCCGCGAGTTCCAGCCCGACGCCATCGTGCTCGACTGGATGCTGCCCGACATCGACGGCATCCAGGTTCTCGGCCGCCTGCGCCAGGGCGGCGACGACACCCCGATCCTCTTCCTCACCGCGAAGGACAGCGTGGAGGACCGCGTCTCCGGGCTCACCGCCGGCGGCGACGACTACGTCACGAAGCCGTTCTCCCTCGAGGAGGTCGTGGCGCGCCTCCGCGGGCTGATCCGCCGCTCCGCCTCGGCCGTCGACGAGGCCGGCGACTCCCGCATCGTCGTCGGCGACCTCGTGCTCGACGAGGAGAGCTACGAGGTGTCGCGCGCCGGCCGCGAGGTCGAGCTGACGGCGACCGAGTTCGAGCTGCTGCGCTTCCTCATGAGGAACCCCCGCCGGGTGCTCAGCAAGGCGCAGATCCTCGACCGGGTCTGGAGCTACGACTTCGGCGGCAAGTCGAGCGTCGTCGAGATCTACATCTCCTACCTGCGGAAGAAGATCGACGCCGGCGAGGAGCCGATGATCCACACCGTGCGCGGCGTCGGCTACGTCATCAAGCCCACGTCGTGAGCGACGCGCTGCCCGCGCGGCTCGGCGGGCGGCTGCGCGACGGGCTCCGCCGGGTGCCCGCCCCGGGAGCGCCGCTGACGCTGCGCAACCGCCTGATCCTCAGCATCGTCGCGCTCGTCGTCCTCCTGACCGTCGTGATCGGCGCCGTGAGCGTGGTGGCGCTCCGCGGCTCCCTCATGAACCAGCTCGACGCCGACCTCGCCCAGGCCGTGCAGCGGGCGACCCCGAGCGGAGGGCCGACGTCGGGGGGCACCCCCACCGTCTCGCCCGACTACGAGGACCTCAGCGGCCCGCGCCAGGCGCCCGGCACCTTCACCGCCCTGCTCCAGGGCGACCGCGCCGTGCAGGTGCACATCGACGACGACGGCCAGGTCTACACGCAGACGACGACCTCCGACGAGGCCGCGGTCCAGCACGCGGCCGAGTCGACGGAGCCGATCACGGTCGACCTCGGCGGCGACCTCGGCAGCTACCGCCTGCAGGCCGTGCCCGTGCAGATCCGCTCGACCACCGCCTCCCTCAGCACCGTCTCCGCCGCGACGCTCGTCGTGGGCCTGCCCACCGACAGCGTCTCGCGCACGGTGACGAGCCTCGTCACGATCATCGCCCTCGTGACCCTCGTCGGCCTGGCCCTCGCGGTCGTCATCGCGTACGTCGTCGTGCGGTACGCCCTGCGGCCCCTCGAGCGCATGACCGACACCGCCCTGCGCGTCGCCGAGCTGCCGCTCGACCGGGGCGAGGTCGCGCTCGCCGAGCGCGTCGACGACCAGGACGCCGACACCCGCACCGAGGTCGGCCGCGTGGGCGCCGCCTTCAACCGCATGCTCGGCCACGTCGCGGGAGCCCTGGAGGCGCGACAGCGCAGCGAGAACAAGGTGCGGCAGTTCGTCGCCGACGCCTCGCACGAGCTCCGCACCCCGCTCGCGTCGGTGCGCGGCTACGCCGAGCTCACCCGCCGCATGGGCACCGACCTGCCGCCCGACGTCGTCTACGCGATGGGCCGCATCGAGTCGGAGGCCGTGCGCATGACCTCCCTCGTCGAGGACCTCCTCCTCCTCGCGCGCCTCGACGAGGGCCGCGACCTCGTGGTCGGCGACGTCGACCTCACCCGCATCCTGCTCGACGCCGTGAACGACGCGCACGTCGCCGCGGGGTCGCACCCGATCGACGTCGACGTGCCCGACGAGCCCGTCGTCGTGCCGGGCGACGCCATGCGACTGCACCAGATCGTCGCCAACCTGCTCACCAACGCCCGCACGCACACCCCCGAGGGCACCCGCGTGCACGTCGCGCTGGCGCTCGACCGCGAGGCCGGGGAGGCGCAGGTCACCGTCGCCGACGAGGGCCCCGGCATCGAGCCGACGGTGCTGCCCGTGCTGTTCGAGCGCTTCGCCCGCGCCGACAGCTCGCGGTCGCGCACGGCCGGGTCGACGGGGCTGGGGCTCGCCATCGTCGAGGCGGTCGCCCACGCCCACGGCGGGCAGGTCACGGTCGAGAGCAGCCCCGCGGGCGCGGTGTTCCGCGTGCGGCTGCCGCTCGAGGGGCCCGTCGCCGAGCCGGTCGCGGTGCCCGCCCCGGTGCCGCAGGAGGCGCGACTTGCGTGAGCGCGCCTCCTCCGTCTACTCTGTACGAAGCCCAAGACCGCCGGTTGTCGTCGGCTGCTCGCAGATCACCTGAGAGCAGACGAAGACCGAAGGTTCTCGAGAGAGAGCGACCAGCGCAGGTGTGTGAAGTCGTTCCTCTTCTCGAAGAGATCCAGCTCCGTGCGCTTGCGCCGGAGCTTTTTTCTTTGGTGCAGCACCGATCTCGGTGCCGCACCGGTCGAGCACCCGGGGGCTGCCGGCACACCCACGTTTAGGAGAGCCATGGCGAACAAGGAAGCATCGGTCGCCGAGCTCACGGAGAACTTCCGTGGCTCGACCGCCGTCCTGCTCACCGAGTACCGCGGTCTCACTGTTGCTGAGCTGAAAGAGCTCCGCAAGACCATCAGTGCAGACGCGACGTACGCCGTGGTGAAGAACACGCTCAGCAAGATCGCGGCCAACAACGCCGGAATCAGCTCGTTCGACGACGAACTCGTCGGACCGTCTGCGATCGCCTTCGTGCACGGTGACCCTGTCGCCGTCGCCAAGGGCCTGCGTGACTTCGCCAAGGCACACCCCGCTCTGATCGTGAAGAACGGTTACTTCGACGGTAACCCTCTCTCGGCAGACGAGGTCAACAAGCTCGCCGATCTCGAGTCGCGGGAGGTGCTGCTGGGCAAGCTGGCCGGCGCCTTCAAGGCTTCGCTCTTCGGTGCTGCTTACCTGTTCCAGGCTCCGCTGTCGCAGGCCGTCCGCACGGTCGAGGCGCTGCGCGCGAAGCAGGACGCCGACAGCTAACAGCTGTCGTCGCAACCACCACCACTTCAAGAACACAACAAGGAGAACACCATGGCGAAGCTCACGCAGGACGAACTGATCGAGGCCTTCAAGGAGCTCACGCTCATCGAGCTCAGCGAGTTCGTGAAGAAGTTCGAAGAGGTCTTCGAGGTCACCGCTGCTGCCCCCGTCGCCGCTGCCGGTGCCGCTGGCCCCGCCGCCGCTGCCGAAGAGGTCGAGGAGAAGGACTCCTTCGACGTCGTCCTCGACTCGGTCGGCGACAAGAAGATCCAGGTCATCAAGGAGGTCCGCGCGCTCACGAGCCTCGGACTCGGCGAGGCCAAGGCCGTCGTCGACGGTGCGCCCAGCACCGTCCTCGAGGGCGCCAACAAGGAGACCGCCGAGAAGGCGAAGGCTCAGCTCGAGGCTGCCGGCGCGACCGTCACCCTCAAGTAGTCGGCGGGGCCCACGGCCCCACCGCTCCTGCACCACAGCAGAAGGCGTCGCCCCTCGGGGCGGCGCCTTCCGCCGTTCCCGGGGGCGTCCGACCGCCGTCCGCGACGGCGCGCCTGTCGGACGGCGGCACGCCGCAGGCCAGGAGGCGCGGCCGCTGTCGAGCGGCGGCGCCGCAGCGGGGGTGGCGCGGCGCTGCGGCGGTGCGGCGCAGCCTAGGAGGCGCGGCCCACGACGGAGTGGCGGCGCCCGTACCCGAGGTACACCGCGGTGCCCACGACCATCCAGAGCGCGAAGGCGATCCAGGTGACCCAGCCGAGCGTCACCATGAGCAGCACGCAGAAGGCGCAGCCGAGCAGCGGCACGACGGGGTAGAGCGGCACGCGGAAGGTGCGGTCGAGCTCGGGGCGGTGGCGTCGCAGCCACATCACCGACACGTTGACGAGGGCGAACGCGAAGAGCGTGCCGATGCTCGTGGCGTCGGCGAGGGCGCCGAGCGGCACGAACGCCGCCGTCAGGGCGACGGCGCCGCCGACGATGAGCGTGCCGGCGACGGGCGTGCGGGTGCGCGCCGAGATCCGACCGAGCACGGACGGCACGAGGCCGTCGCGGGCCATCGACACGAAGATGCGCGTCTGGCCGTAGAGCACGGTGAGCACGACGCTGGCGATCGCGGCGACCGCGGTGACCGCGAAGAGGAAGGCCACCCAGGGCTGCCCGGTGATGTCGGCGACGATGGTCACGAGGGTCGCCTCGCCGTCGGTGAACGCCGTCCACGGCCGGGCGCCGATCGCCGCGACGGCGACCAGGATGTACAGCACCGTGATGATGACGATCGAGGCGATGATCGCGCGGGGCAGGTCGCGGCGCGGGTCGCGCGCCTCCTCGCCCGCGGTCGACGCGGCGTCGAACCCGATGTACGAGAAGAACAGGCGGGAGGCGGCGGCCGAGACCCCGGCGGCGCCCATCGGCGCGAGCGGCTCGAAGTTGCCCGAGCGGAAGGCCGTGAACGCCACGGCGACGAAGAAGACGAGCAGGCCGACCTTGACGACGACCAGCACGGTGTTGACCCAGGCCCCCTCGCGCGCGCCCGGCAGCAGGACGGCCGTCGCGAGCAGCACGAGCACGGCCGCGGGCAGGTTCACGAGTCCGCCCGCCCCCGGGGGCTCGGCGATCGCGGCCGGGAGGGCGAGGCCGAAGACGCCGAGGGCCTCGTTCACGTACTGTCCGGCCCCGACCGCCACCGCGGCGACCGAGACGGCGTACTCGAGCACGAGGCACCAGCCGCACACCCACGCGAGGCCCTCGCCGAGGGTGGCGTAGGCGTAGCTGTAGCTCGAGCCCGAGACGGGCACGCTGCCGGCCATCTCGGCGTACGACAGCGCCGAGAGGAGGGCCGCGACGCCGGCCAACACGAACGAGATCCAGACGGCGGGCCCGGCGAGGGGCACGGCGGTGCCGAGCACGACGAGGATGCCCGTGCCGAGCGTCGCCCCGATGCTGATGGCCGTGAGGTGCCAGACGCCGAGCGTGCGGCGCAGCGCCGGCTGCCCGGCGGCGGTCACGTCGTCGGCGAACGACTCCAGGGGCTTGCGTCGCCGCAGCTGAGCGCCCAGGGAGGGGCGGGAGGAGGAGGCGGGGGGAGCGGAGCGGACGTCGTCAGGCACCGCGAGAGGCTACCGCACCGGCGACGGGCGGCCCGCGACGCGCGACCACCGACCCGCGACGCGACGCTCCCGAGCCCGCGCGACCCGTGCCTCCTCGCGTCCCGCCCGGGGAGGCGCCGGTCAGTCGTGGTCGACGTCGAGGCCGAGCTGGCGCACGCGCGTCATCGCCTCGCGTCGCGACGTCGCCTGGAGCTTGCGGTAGATGCTCCGCACGTGGCTCTTGACCGTGTTGACCGAGATGTAGAGCTGGTTGCCGATCTGGCCGAGCGTCTGCCCCGTCGCGAGGTGCCGCACGATGACGAGCTCGCGGTCGCTGAGCGGCTCGGCGAGCTGGTCGACGGCCTCCTCCGTCGTGCCGCGGAGGCGGTCGAGCGGGCCGCGGATGACCCCGGGCTGGTCGCGCTGGGCGGCGCGGCCGACGAGCACGTCGAGGCTCGCCTCCGGGAGGGTCGTGAAGGGCCAGAGCGAGCCGCGCCGGCCGGCCGAGAGGAGCGCCTGGTCGAAGGCGATGTCGGCCCGGCAGGCGTCGCCGGTCATCTCGTGGGCGGCCGCGGCGATGGCGTGCACGTGGCCCATCGAGCGCTCGCTGTGCAGGTCGCCGAGCGCGAGGCACGGCCCGAGCGCGTCGAGGGCGGCCTCGGGCTCGCCCGCGGCGAGGTGGACGAGCGCGATGACCCGGGCCGGGCAGAGCACGTGGCGGTCGCTGGGGGCCAGCGGGGCGGCGAGCCGGCGGGCCTCCTGCGGCTGGCCGAGCGACCGCATCGTCTCGGCGCGGAGGGCCGCGACCGACGACGGCACGACCGGGTGCCCGGTGAAGCCCTGGGCGAGGCGCGAGATGCGCCCGAGGTGGTCGAGCACCTCGATGTAGCGGTGCTCGGCGAGGCAGACGTGCGCCTCGGCGAACCAGCCGAGCGCCTCCCAGTCGCTGCCGCGCGACGACTCGCGGACGGCCTCGACGAGCTCGGGCAGCAGCTCGGCGTCGCGGTCGCTCTCGAGCGCCACGTGCAGGCGGGTGATCTGCGCGAGCGCGCCGAACGAGCTGGCCATGAGGTCGGTGCCGGCCGCGAGCTGCTCGGCGTGGGCGACGTGCTCGTCGGCGACGGCGAAGTCGCCGAGCAGCATGGCGACGTAGGCGAGGGCCGAGAGGCACTCGACCCGCTCGGCGACGCTGAGGTGCTCGTCGCCGAGCCCGGCGGCGAGGCCCAGGGCGAACTGCGCCTGGTCGTACTCGCCGTAGTGCACGCGGATCAGGCCGAGCTGCAGGCTGAAGGAGGCGCTGAGGCCGATGCGGGAGCTGATGGCCTCGGCGAGGTCGGTCTCGATCATCGTGCGCGCGATCTCGAGGTGCTCGTGGGCGACGACGAAGTTGCCGAGCGTGCGGAGCGTCGCGGCGAGGTGCACGTGGTAGCCGGCGCGCACGTCGAGGGCGAGGCCGGGGTCGGCGTCGATGGCCTTGGCGACGCCGCGGAACCAGGGGAGGGCAGCGCTCGCCGAGCGGGAGCCCACGGAGCGGTGGCTCGCCGCGAGGGCCAGCAGGATGCGCGGCCTGGTGCGCCACTCCTCCTCCGGGAAGGAGCGCACGGCTTCGCGGAGCCGGGCGCCCTGCACGGGCGCGATGCGGCTCCAGCCGGTCTCGATGGCGTCGAGGGACGCACGATGGTCGGTGAGCTGGAGCTCGCCGCTCGAAGGTGCGACGGACGTCTCGTCAGGCGTGTTCACGGGTCCTACCTCTGCCACATCGGGTAGTTCTCCGTCGGGTGCGGAGAATGCGGCGACGGGGCGCGGTCAGCTGCCCCGGCGACCATCCTAAACTGAGTGTTCTTCCCCGTCGCTGCGAACTCCGCATCGCACCCGAACTGGGGTGGTGCCTCGGCGCGGTCGTCCGGGTCGGGCGGCGTGTCGGAGCAGGCGTCCGGCGGTGTCGGCAGGGCAGCGTAGCGTGGCGGCATGAGCAGGACGAACTCCGCCGCCGCGGGCGGCGTGCGCGGCGGCGGGCACCCGGGCGGCCGCATCTCGAGCGGCGACGCGCAGGCGCAGAAGGCCGCGAACGCCGAGGCGCCGCGCATCCCCGACCTCGTCCTCCGCATCCGCGGGCTCTTCGCCCCGTACAAGCGGGCCCTGGCCGTCACGGTCGTGCTGGTGCTCGTCGGCGCCGCGATCAGCGTGCTCCCGCCCCTCCTGACGAAGCAGGCCTTCGACCGGGGCCTCTTCCCCGCGGGCGGCCCCGACGTGCCGGTGCTGCTCGAGCTCGTGGGCGCCATGGTGCTGCTCTGGGTCGTCTCGGCCGGCATCGGCGTCTGGCAGACGTACCTCACCGCCACGGTGGGCAACCAGGTGATGGGGGCGCTGCGCATCCGGCTCTTCGGCCACCTGCAGCGCATGGAGCTCGCGTTCTTCACCCGCACGAAGACCGGCGTCATCCAGTCGCGCCTGCAGAACGACGTGGGCGGCGTCGCGAACGTGCTCAGCAACACGATCTCGAGCGTGCTCGGCAACACGGTCACGGTGATCGCCGCCTTCGTCTCGATGCTCGTGCTGAGCTGGCAGATGACCGTCGTGACCGTGATCCTGCTGCCCCTGCTCGTCGTCGCGCAGCGCCGCGTCGGCCAGGTCCGGGCGCGCATCGCGACGAAGACGCAGGAGTCGCTCTCCGACATGACCGCCATCACCCAGGAGGCCCTGAGCGTGAGCGGCATCCTGCTCGCGAAGAGCTTCAACCAGCAGCAGGCCGAGGTCGAGCGCTACTCGGCCGAGAACCGCACGCAGATCGGCCTGCAGGTGCGCCAGCAGATGAGCGGCCAGTGGTTCTTCGCCGTCGTGCAGATCTTCCTGTCGGTCATCCCGGCCCTGATCTACCTCGTCGCCGCCTGGCTCGTCCTCCGCGACGTGCCGGTCACGGCCGGCACCGTCGTCGCGTTCACGACCGTCCAGGCCCGCCTGACCTTCCCGCTGATGGGCCTGCTCCGCGTGGCGCTCGACCTGCAGACCTCCGGCGCCCTCTTCGCCCGCATCTTCGAGTACCTCGACCTGACCCCCGCCATCACCGACGCGGCGGAGCCCCGCCGCGTCGACCGGTCCGCGCTCGGCCGCGTCGAGTTCGACGAGGTCGAGTTCGCCTACCCCGACGCGGAGCCCGGCCAGAAGACCCTCCGCGGCGTCTCGTTCGACATCGAGCCGGGCCAGTTCGCCGCGTTCGTCGGCCCGAGCGGCGCCGGCAAGACCACCGTGTCGTACCTGATCCCGCGGTTCTACGAGGCCACGGCCGGTGCCGTCCGCTTCGCCGGCGTCGACGTGCGCGACGTCGACCAGGAAGACCTCATCGCGCACATCGGCATCGTCAGCCAGGAGACCTACCTCTTCCACGCCACCATCGGCGACAACCTGCGGTACGCCCGGCCCGACGCCTCCGCCGAGCAGCTGGTCGCCGCGGCGAAGCAGGCCAACATCCACGACACGATCGTCTCCTTCCCCGACGGGTACGACACCGTCGTCGGCGAGCGGGGGTACCGCCTGTCGGGCGGCGAGAAGCAGCGCATCGCGATCGCGCGGGTGCTCCTGAAGGACCCGGCCGTGCTCGTGCTCGACGAGGCGACGAGCGCCCTCGACACGGTCTCGGAGCGCGTCGTGCAGCAGGCCCTCGACACGGCGGCCCGCGGGCGCACGACGATCGCGATCGCGCACCGGCTGTCGACCGTGCGCCACGCCGACGTGATCTTCGTCGTCGACGCCGGGCGCATCGTCGAGCGCGGAACGCACGACGAGCTCGTCGCCCTCGACGGCGTCTACGCCGGGCTGTACGGCCAGCAGGTCGCGTCGGTCGGGCAGCGGCCGGCTGCGGCGGGCGGCTAGTCCCGACGGGCGAGCATCTGCTGCATGGCGTCGATGTCGCTCTGCTGGGTGGCGATCATGCCCCGGGCGAAGTCGACCACCTGGCGGTCGTCGCTCCGCGCGAGGATCGCCTCGGCCATCTCGATGCCGCCGCGGTGGTGGGCGATCATCAGCGTCAGGAAGAGGCGCTCCGCCTCGACGCCGTCGGCGGCCCGGAGCTCGTCCATCTGGGCGGGGGTGGCGAGCCCCGGCATGGGGTCGCCGGGGGTGTGCGACGGGGCGGGCGTCGTGCCGTCGCCCGGCGTCGCGGCCCCCGCGTGCTCGTGGTCGCCGTAGCTGCCGTCGAGGGTCGGACGGGTCATCCAGGTCATGGTCGGCTCGGACGGCGCCTGCGCCACGCCCCAGACCTCGAGCCACGCGTACATCTGCCCGGCCTGCTGCGACTGCGCCGTGGCGATGTCGTAGGCGATGGTGCGCACGTCGTCGGCGTCGCTGCGGTCGCGGATCGCCATCGCCATCTCGACGGCCTGCTCGTGGTGCACCTGCATGTCGCGGGAGAACCCCGCCTCGACGCTGCGGTCGCCGGGCACCACGGGCGTCGGCGAGCTGAGCCGACCGATCGCGACGCCCGCCACGAGGACGATCGCGAGGGCGAGGACGCCCGCGACGACGAGGCGGACCAGGCGGGCCCCGGAGGCGCGGGCCGCGCCTCCGGAGCCCGTCGCGCCGTCGTCGCCCTCGGTCACGAGACCTTGCCGGGGCCGTCGACGCCGCCGGTGCAGGCGGCGCCCGGCTCGGGGGCGTTGCTCGACTTCCAGTACTTCGTCACGAAGTCGGCGACGGCCGGGTCGGCCGGGTCGTCGAAGGCGAGCTGGGCGCCCCAGGCGCTCACGTACATCGGGCTGTCCATGCCCTCGTACGGCGAGACGACGGAGTACGTCGAGGGGGCGAGGTCGGTGACGGCCGCGATCTGGTCGTCGGTGACCTGCGCGGGGTCGTAGGTGAACCAGACCGCGCCGTGCTCGAGGTCGTGCACGGCGTTCTCGTTCGGCACCTGCTCCGTGTAGACGCCGCAGTTCATCCAGACGCCGGCGTGGTCGCCGCCCGCCGGGGGAGTCATCTCGTAGTCGACGGCGCCCGTGACGTGGTTCGCCGTGAGGTCGTCCCAGGTCTGCACGCCGGCGACGGTGATGTCGTCCGGGTCCTGCCGGGGCTGGCCGCTCGTGACGACGAACGTGACGAGCAGCGCCACGGCGGCGGCCCCGGCGACGCTCGCGACGGAGATGCCGACGATGCGGTTGCGCTTCTGGACGGCCTGCTGGCGCTTGAGCGCGGCGACCTTCTCCTGGCGGCGGGCGTCGCGCTGCTGCTTGACGCTGGGCTTGTTCTTGTCGCTGCTGGCCACGGTGCTGGTCCTCTGTGGTCGGGGATCGGTGGTCGGAGTGCTCGGGGTGCTCGCCCCAGTCTGCGCGACCGCGGGCGCGAGCACGAGGGCCCGCGACCACGACCTGGCGTCGACCGGTCGGGGATGCGTCACCGACATTGTCCCCAGCCCCGTCTGGGAAGTCCGTCACAGGGGAGGCGCGCGTCGCCGCGTCCGGCCCGGCTGCGTCTCGGCCCGTAACGTGCCGGAGGGCCCTCGGTACACTCGGGAGGGCGCGCCGACGACCCTCGCGCAGCCCCCCGCACCCCGTCGCTCGCCCGCCGAGCGGCACCCGATCCGCGAGCCCCACGAGGGCGGCGGAGAACCCGGAGCAGCCGTGAAGTACGCCGAGACCGTCCTCGACCTGGTCGGCAACACCCCGCTCGTCAAGCTGCACAAGGTCACCGAGGGCATCTCCGCGACCGTGCTCGTCAAGGTCGAGTACCTGAACCCCGGCGGCTCCTCGAAGGACCGCATCGCGACGCGCATCGTCGACGCCGCCGAGCGCGACGGCCTGCTGAAGCCCGGCGGCACCATCGTCGAGCCGACGAGCGGCAACACCGGCGTCGGGCTGGCGCTCGTCGCCCAGCAGCGGGGCTACCGCTGCGTGTTCGTGCTGCCCGACAAGGTGGGCGACGACAAGCGGAACGTGCTGAAGGCCTACGGCGCCGAGATCGTCGTGACGCCGACCGCCGTCGAGCCGACCAGCCCGGAGTCGTACTACAGCGTCTCCGACCGGCTCGTCACCGAGATCCCCGGGGCGTTCAAGCCCAACCAGTACGCGAACCCGGCCGGCCCGCAGAGCCACTACGAGACCACCGGCCCCGAGATCTGGCGCGACACCGAGGGCCGCGTCACCCACTTCGTCGCGGGGGTCGGCACCGGCGGCACCATCAGCGGCACCGGCCGCTACCTGAAGGAGGTCTCGGGCGGCGCCGTCGAGATCATCGGCGCCGACCCCGAGGGCAGCGTCTACAGCGGCGGCACGGGGCGGCCCTACCTGCTCGAGGGCGTCGGCGAGGACTTCTGGCCGTCGGCCTACGACCCGAGCGTCGTCGACCGCGTGATCGCCGCCAGCGACGCCCGCTCCTTCGAGCTGACCCGTCGCCTCGCGCGCGAGGAGGGCCTGCTGGTCGGCGGCTCGTCGGGCCTCGCCGTCGCGGCGGCGCTCGACGTGGCCCGCGACCTCGGCCCCGACGACGTCGTCGTCGTGCTGCTGCCCGACGGCGGCCGCGGCTACCTGGGCAAGATCTTCAACGACGCGTGGATGCGCTCGTACGGCTTCAGCGACAGCGCCGACGGCCGCACCGTGCGCGACCTGCTCGCCGCCAAGACGGGGTCGCTGCCCGAGCTCGTGCACGCCCACCCGTCCGACAGCGTCCGCGACGTCGTCGACATCATGACCCGCTACGGGGTCTCGCAGATGCCCGTGCTCTCGGCCGAGCCGCCCGTGGTCATCGGCGAGGTGGTCGGGGCCGTCGAGGAGAAGGCGCTGCTCGAGCAGGTCTTCAGCGGGGCCGCGACGATGGGCGACGCGGTCGCCGGCTTCGTCGGCGCGCCCCTGCCCCTCGTCGGCGTCAACGAGTCGCTCGCGGCCGTGCGGGCGGCCCTCGAGACCACCGACGCCCTGCTCGTGACCGACGACGGCGCGCCCGTCGGCGTCGTCACGCGGCACGACGTGCTGGCGTTCCTCTCGTCGTAGGCGTGGGCGCGGCCGACCCCGCGCCTCCTGCCCTCCTCCTCCGTCACACCCGCTCCTCCTGAAAGGCGCACCATGAGCGACACCAGCTACGACCTCGGCTCCGCCGGCTTCTCCACCCGTGCGATCCACGCCGGTCAGCCCTTCGACCCCAGCACCGGCGCCGTCGTGCCGCCGATCTACCAGTCGTCGACCTTCGTGCAGGACGGCATCGGCGGGTTCCGCGGCGGCTACGAGTACGCGCGCTCGGCCAACCCCACCCGCGACTCCCTGCAGGAGCTGCTGGCCGCGCTCGAGGGCGGCACGGCGGCCTTCAGCTTCGCCTCCGGCCTCGCCGCGGAGGACGCCCTGCTCCGCTCGGTGCTCACGCCGGGGTCGCGCATCGTCATGGGCAACGACGTCTACGGCGGCACCCACCGTCTCGTGAACCGCGTCTGGACGCCCTGGGGCGTCACGCTCGAGACCGCCGAGATGACCGACCTCGACGCCGTGCGGGCCGCCGTCCGCCCCGGCGAGACCGCGGTGCTCTGGGTCGAGACGCCGAGCAACCCGCTGATGAAGATCAGCGACATCGCGGCCCTCGCCGAGATCGGCCACGCGGCGGGCGCCCTCGTCGTCGTCGACAACACCTTCGCCTCGCCCTACCTGCAGCAGCCCCTCGCGCTCGGCGCCGACGTGGTCGTGCACTCGACCACCAAGTACATCGGCGGCCACTCCGACGTGGTGGGCGGTGCGCTCGTCGTCGCCGACGAGGCCCTCGCCGAGAAGATCGGCTTCATCCAGTTCGGCGCCGGCGCCGTGTCGGCCCCGATGGAGGCCTGGCTGACGGTGCGCGGCATCAAGACGCTCGGCGTGCGCGTCGACCGCCACTCGTCGAACGGCCTCGCCCTCGCCCAGGCGCTCGAGGCGCACCCGGCGATCGACCGCGTCTACTACCCGGGCCTCGAGTCGCACCCCGGCCACGCGCTGGCGGCCCGCCAGATGACGGCCTTCGGCGGCATGATCTCCGTCTCCCTCGCCGCCGGCCCGGCAGCGGCACGCCGGTTCGCGGAGTCGACCGAGCTGTTCCAGCTGGCCGAGTCGCTCGGCGGCGTCGAGTCGCTGATCGGCTACCCGACCGAGATGACGCACGCGTCCGTCCGCGGCACCGAGCTGGAGGTGCCCGACACCGTCGTGCGGCTCTCGGTCGGCATCGAGGACGTCGCCGACCTGCTCGCCGACGTCGAGCAGGCGCTCGACCGCAGCGCCTCCTAGGCAGGTCGCCGGCTCGACGCCGCGCCGCGGGGGCCGCCAGCCCCGCGGCCGGCAGCTCGGCGGGCGCCCGTGCGGGGGCTCCGGCCTAGGCTGAGGGCATGAGCGTCGAGGCCCCACCCGGTGAGAGCCGGGAGGGGGTCCTGTCGCCGACCTACCTGCTCGCGACCCTCGGCATGGTGGCGATCATCGGCATCGCCGCCTTCGAGTCGCTGGCCGTCACGACGGTCATGCCGATCATCGCCCGCGAGCTCGACGGCGAGCAGCTCTACTCGCTCGCGTTCGCCGCGCCTCTCGCGACCGGCGTCGTCGGCATGGTGGTCGCCGGCACCTGGGCTGACCGCAGCGGCCCCCGGGTCGTGGTCGTCGCCTCCGTGCTGGCCTTCGGGGCCGGGCTCGCCGTCGTCGGCACCGCACCCGACATGGTGGTGCTGCTGCTCGGGCGGCTCGTCCAGGGCCTCGGATCCGGGGCGGTGATCGTCGGCCTGTACGTGATGGTGTCGCGGCTCTACCCGCCCGCCCTGCACCCGTCGATCTTCGCCGGCTTCGCCGCCGCGTGGGTCGTGCCCGGACTGGTCGGCCCGGTCGTCGCCGGCACCGTGTCGGAGACGATCGGCTGGCACTGGGTCTTCCTCGGCGCGCTCGTGCTGGCCGTGCCGGCCTTCCTGATGATCCTGCCGAGCCTCCGGCGCGTGGGGCCGCCGACCGTGGCGCCGGGGGAGGCCCGCGTCGCCTGGAGCGTCGGCCGCATCGCCTGGTCCGGCGGGGCGGCGCTCGCCGTGCTCGCCCTCAACCTGCTGAGCGAGTTCCCGCTCTGGCTCGCCGCCGTCGTGGTGGTCGTGGCGGTGGCCGTGCTCGGCGTCGCGCTCCGGCCCCTGCTCCCGCGGGGCACCCTCCGCGCCGCACCCGGCGTGCCGACGCTCGTGCTGCTCCGCGGCCTCGTGGGAGCGGCCTTCCTCGGCAGCGACGTCTACCTGCCCTACATGCTCTCGTCGGAGTACGGCTTCTCGGCCTCGGCGTCGGGCATCACGCTCACCCTCGGGGCGGTGGCCTGGGCCGGCGCCAGCTGGGCGCAGGGCCGCCTCGGCGCCCGGGTGACCCAGCTGGTCGGCATCCGCGTCGGCGTCGTGCTCGTGGTGCTCGGCGTGCTCTCGGCCCTCGCGTCGCCGCTGCTGCACCTGGCCCCGGCGATCGTCATCGTCGGCTGGTCGCTCGCGGGAGCGGGCATGGGGTTCATGTACCCGCGCTTCTCCGTGCTGGTGCTGCGCGGCTCCGGCGACGACGAGAAGGGATTCAACAGCTCGGCGCTCACCATCTCCGACTCCTCCGGCTCGGCCGTCGCGCTCGCCGTCACGGGGGCCGCGTTCGTGCAGCTCGGCGGCGCCTCCGAGCCGGCGGCGTTCGTCGCCTGCTTCGTGGTGGCGCTCGGGGTCGCGCTGCTCGCCCTCGCGGTGACCGGGCGGGCCGTGCCGCGCGACGTGACCTGACCCGGTGCGGCCGGCCGCCTCCTCGTCGCCGGTCGTCTCGTCGCGGGTCGGGCTGCATAATGGTCTCCGCGCGATGTGTACGGTCACATCGCCGACATCAGCGATGGAGCGACGTGAAACCTGAGGTCGACAAGGTGCGCGCTCCCAACATCCGCGACGTCGCGGCGCTGGCGGGGGTCTCGTACCAGACCGTCTCGCGGGTGCTGAACGACAGCCCGAGCATCCGCCCGGCGACGCGGCAGCGCGTCCTCGACGTCATCGACGAGATCGGCTACCGGCCCAACCAGGCGGCGCGGGCCCTGGTCACGAGCCGCTCCAAGGCCATCGGCGTGCTGACGCTGCAGAACGTCCACTTCGGTCCGCAGACCATGGTCAACGCGATCGAGGTCGAGGCCCGGGCAGCCGGCTACCGGCTGAGCATCGCGAGCACGACCCGGGCCGACGACGACGTCCGGGCGAGCGTCGACCTGCTGACGAACCAGGCGGTGGAGGCGATCATCGTCATCGCCCCCCAGCGCAAGTTCTTCGACGTGCTCGACCAGCTCGACCTCGGCGTGCCGATCGTCGCGCTCGACTCCACCCAGCGCAGCACCGCGCACAGCCTCTCCGTCGACCAGCACGCCGGCGCCCGCCTCGCGACGCGTCACCTGATCGACCTCGGCCACAAGCACATCGTGCACGTCGCCGGGCCCCAGGACTGGATCGAGGCCGACGAGCGGATGCAGGGCTTCCTGTTCGAGATGGGGGAGGCCGAGCTGTCGATCGAGCCGCCGATCCTCGGCGACCTCACCGCGGACTTCGGCTACCTGGCCGGCAAGGAGCTGCTGCGCCGGCGCGACTTCACGGCCGTCTTCTCGGCGAACGACCTCATGGCGGTCGGGCTGCTGCACGCCTTCCGGGAGGCGGGGGTCGAGGTGCCGAGGGAGGTCAGCGTCGTCGGCTTCGACGACTCGCCGACGGCCGCGCACCTCTGGCCGCCCCTGACGACCGTGCGCCAGGACTTCGAGCTGATCGGCCGACGCGCCGTCGAGCTCGTCGTCTCCGAGCTCGAGGGCGGCACGGTCGTCGACCGCACGCTCGTCGCGCCCGAGCTGATCGTGCGCGGCTCGACTGCGCGGCCCTGGTTCCTCTAGCGACGCCCGGCGCGCCCTGCTCGCGCCGTGCCACCCGGTCGGGGGAGGCCCGGAGCAGGCCCCGCGCCTCCTCGTGGAGAGCCCCCGGGACCGGATGCGCACCGGCATTTGACAGCGGCGAAGTGCGGGTCTAGCTTTGCTCCAGTCGCGGTGTGAACGGTCACATTCGGCGCAGCGCACCCGGATCGCGAGACCGGGTCGACGCGAGCCGACAGGCGACGAAGTCAGAACGAGCCCACCGCCGCCGAGAGGCAGCGGTCGGCCGACGAAGAGGTCGAACGTGGAGGTCAGCGTGCCCAGTGCACCGAACACGATGAGCGGGAACCCCGGGGGTGCCGGCCGTGGCCGTTGATTCCCCCGTCATCCTCGAGATGCGCTCCATCACCAAGGAGTTCCCGGGCGTCAAGGCGCTCGACGACGTGTCGATGCAGGTGCGGGCCGGTGAGGTCCACGCCATCTGCGGCGAGAACGGCGCCGGCAAGTCGACGCTCATGAAGGTGCTGTCGGGCGTGTACCCGTTCGGCAGCTACACCGGCGACATCGTCTACCAGGGCGACGTGATGCGGTTCCGCGACATCCGCTCCAGCGAGTCGCAGGGCATCGTCATCATCCACCAGGAGCTGGCGCTGATCCCCGAGCTGTCGATCACCGAGAACATCTTCCTGGGCAACGAGCCGACGAAGTTCGGCGGCGCCATCGACTGGCGGGCCGCCAAGACCCGTGCGGTCGACCTGCTCGCCCGCGTCGGCCTCGCCGACGACCCCGACACCGCGATCAAGAACCTCGGCGTCGGCAAGCAGCAGCTGGTCGAGATCGCGAAGGCGCTCAACAAGAACGTCAAGCTGCTCATCCTCGACGAGCCCACCGCGGCGCTCAACGAGACCGACTCGCAGCACCTGCTCGACCTGATCCGCGGGCTCAAGGGCCGCGGCATCTCGTCGATCATGATCAGCCACAAGCTCAACGAGATCGAGGCGATCGCCGACTCGATCACGATCATCCGCGACGGCAAGACGATCGAGACGCTCGACGTCCAGGCCGACGGCGTCAACGAGGACCGCATCATCCGCGGCATGGTCGGCCGCAACCTCGCGAGCCGCTTCCCCGACCGCACCCCGAAGATCGGCGAGGTCTTCTTCGAGGTCAAGGACTGGTGGGTGCGCCACCCGCAGACCGCCGAGCGCTTCGTCTGCAAGGGGTCGAACATCTCCGTGCGCCGCGGCGAGATCGTCGGCCTGGCGGGCCTGATGGGCGCCGGCCGCACCGAGCTCGCGATGAGCATCTTCGGCCGCTCGTACGGCCAGTTCGTCTCGGGCGAGATCGTCAAGGACGGCCGGTCGATCCAGATCAAGAACGTCTCGGACGCCATCGACAACGGCCTCGCCTACGTCTCGGAGGACCGCAAGGTGCTCGGGCTGAACCTCCTCGACGACATCAAGCGCTCCACGGTGGCCGCGAAGCTGTCGAAGATCTCGAAGGCCTCCGTCGTCAACACCTACGAGGAGCACTCGATCGCGGAGGAGTACCGCAAGAGCCTCCGGGTCAAGACCCCGACGGTCGACGAGGGGGTGGCGAAGCTCTCCGGCGGCAACCAGCAGAAGGTCGTCCTGGCGAAGTGGATGTTCACCGACCCCGACCTGCTCATCCTCGACGAGCCGACCCGCGGCATCGACGTGGGCGCCAAGTTCGAGATCTACAACATCATCAACCAGCTCGCGGCACAGGGGAAGGGCGTCATCGTCATCTCCTCCGAGCTGCCCGAGCTCCTCGGTCTCTCGGATCGCATCTACACGATCTTCGAGGGCACCGTCACCAACGAGATCGACGCGTCCGAGGCGGATGCCGAGACGCTCATGAGAACCATGACTTCGAAGAAGAGGGAGAACGCCGCATGAGCGGACTCAAGGACCTGAAGAAGGTGTTCGGCGGCAACACGTCGAACGCCCGCCAGTTCGGCATGATCGCGACGCTCGTCGTGGCCATCGTGATCTTCCAGGGGCTGACGGGCGGGCTGACCCTCGACCCGACCAACCTGATCGCCCTGGTGAGCCAGTACTCGTACATCCTGATCCTCGCCATCGGCATGGTGATGGTCATCGTCGCCGGCCACATCGACCTCTCGGTCGGCTCGGTCGCCGCGTTCAGCGGCATCCTGGTCGCGACGTCGATGTCGAGCTGGAACTTCCCGTGGCCGCTCGCCATCGCGTTCGGCCTGGTCGTCGGCGTCGTCATCGGCGCCTGGCAGGGCTTCTGGGTGGCCTACGTCGGCGTGCCCGCGTTCATCGTCACCCTGGCCGGCATGCTCCTCTTCCGCGGGGCGAACCAGTTCGTCGGCAACGCCGACACGCTGCCCGTCCCCGAGGGCTTCACGGTCATCGGCGCCGGCTACCTGCCCGAGTTCGGACCGAACACCGGCTACAACAACGCCACGCTGCTGCTGGGCCTGCTCCTCGCCGTCGTCGTCGTCGTGCGAGAGTTCCGGCTCCGCCGCGTGCAGCGGTCGACGGGCTCCGAGATGGCCCCGCTGTGGGTCAGCGTCGTCAAGCTCGTCGTCATGGTCGGCGTCATCGGCTACGCCGCGACCCTCTTCGGCGGCGGCCGCGTCGGCACGTCGTTCCCGGTGTCGGGCATCATCCTCGGCGTGCTCGTGCTGGTCTACGGCTTCGTCACGCAGAACACGATCTTCGGTCGCCACATCTACGCGGTCGGCGGCAACTCGCACGCCGCCGAGCTCTCCGGCGTCAAGGCGAAGCGCATCAACTTCTTCGTCATGATGAACATGTCGGTGCTGGCGTCGCTGGCCGGCATGATCTACGTGGCCCGTGCCGGGGCCTCCGGCCCCCAGGACGGCCTCAACTGGGAGCTCGACGCCATCGCCTCGGTGTTCATCGGCGGCGCAGCCGTCGCGGGCGGCATCGGCACCGTGACCGGCTCGATCGTCGGTGGCTTCGTGATCGCGGTCCTGAACAACGGCCTCCAGCTGATGGGCGTCGGCTCCGACAAGGTCCAGATGATCAAGGGCCTCGTGCTGCTGCTCGCCGTCGCCGTCGACGTCTACAACAAGAGCCAGGGCCGCCCCTCCATCACGGGCTTCCTGACCCGGGGCCTCCGTCGCGACAAGGACGGCGTCGCCGCCCCCGCGACGGGTGCGCTGGCCAGCAACCAGTCCGGCGTCGCCGCCGGCGCCGAGAGCACCACGCCGGCCGTCCAGCCGAACGGCGACCTCTCGGACGTCCAGCGTCCGAAGTCGGCGACCCCCAACTAGACCCGCACCTGCGCGCCCGTCCACCGACGGTCGGTCGCGCTTCCTCCCCGGGGGCCGTCACCACGGCTCCCGCCTGCACCACCACAGTGATCCCTACGAGAAAGTAGACACAGCATGCGCAAAATCGCGCTGGCGACCATGGCGGTCGCCGCAGCAACGACGCTGATCCTGAGCGGCTGCTCCAACTCCGCCCGCACCGACGAGGGCTCGGGCGACGCCGCCTCGGGCTTCGACTCCGGCTCGACCATCGGCGTGGCGCTGCCCGCGAAGACCAGCGAGAACTGGGTCCTCGCCGGCGACCTGTTCACCCAGGGCCTCACCGACGCGGGCTTCAAGCCCGACGTGCAGTACGCGGCCGCCTCCGGCACCGTCGCGAACCAGCAGGAGGAGATCCAGTCGATGGTGACCAAGGGCGCGAAGGTGATCATCATCGGCGCTGCCGACGGTGCTCAGCTCGGCACCCAGGTCAAGGCCGCGCACGACGCGGGCGCCGTCGTCATCGCCTACGACCGCCTGATCCTCAACACCGAGGACGTCGACTACTACGTCGCCTACGACAACTTCAAGGTCGGCGAGCTCCAGGGCCAGGCCCTGCTCGACGGCATGGCCGCCAAGAAGGCGGACGGCCCCTACAACGTCGAGCTGTTCTCGGGCTCGTCCGACGACGCCAACTCGAAGGTCTTCTTCGACGGCGCCATGAGCGTGCTCCAGCCCAAGATCGACGACGGCACCCTCGTGGTCGCCTCGGGCCAGACCGACATCAAGCAGACGGCGACCGACGGCTGGAAGGCCGAGAACGCCCAGCGCCGCATGGACTCGCTGCTGACCAGCACCTACGGCAGCGCCGAGCTCGACGGCGTCCTCAGCCCGAACGACACCCTCGCCCGCGCGATCATCACCTCGGTGAAGGCCGCCGGCAAGGACATCCCCGTCGTCACGGGTCAGGACTCCGAGGTCGAGTCGGTCAAGTCGATCATGGCCGGCGAGCAGTACTCCACGATCAACAAGGACACCCGCAACCTCGTGAAGCAGGCCATCTCGATGGTCTCCTCGCTGCAGTCCGGCGACAAGGCGGAGACGAACGACGACAAGTCGTACGACAACGGCAGCAAGGTCGTCCCGGCCTACCTGCTCCCCCCGCAGATCGTCACGAAGGACAACGCCGCCGAGGCGTACGCCAACGACCCGACGCTCGAGCCGCTGACGAAGTAGCGCCCCGCGCGAGAGCGCACCGCACCACGCACCAGACCGAGAGCCGGTCGTCCCGCCCGGGACGACCGGCTCTCGCCGTCGGCGGGCGCGGCTACGGTGGGGCCGTGGACGACGAGACGGGGGAGGCGCGGGCCGGCACCCTGCACCGCGTCGTCGTCGAGCTGCTGCTCGCGTCGCCCCGCTCCCGCTACGTCGGTCGCCCGGCCGACGGTGCGCTGCCGGCCGTCGGCCCCGAGACGCCCGACCACGTGCAGGTGCGGGCGGGGCTCGGCATCGTCGGCGACCGCTACTACGCGAAGCCCGCGCACCGGGGCGCCCAGGTGACGCTCCTCGCGGCGGAGTCCCTCGAGGCGGCGGCGCGCCTCCTCGGCTCGGCGGAGGCGCTCGACGCCGCTGCCGCGCGGCGGAACGTCGTGCTGCGGGGGCTCGACGTCGACGCGCTGCGCGGGCGCACGCTCAGCATCGACTGCGGCGACGGGCCGGTGCTGCTGCGGGCGACGCGACCGGCGAACCCGTGCGCGTGGATGGACCACGAGCTCGCGCCCGGGGCCTTCCGGGCGCTGAGGGGCCGGGGCGGCATGCGCTGCGAGCCGCTGAGCGACGGGGTGCTGCGGCTCGGCCCGGCGGTCGTGGTGCTCGACCCCGCGGTCGACACCGCGGTCGAGGCGGTGGTCGCTGCCCCGCGGCGCTGAGCGGCCGGCGTCACTGCCACCAGGCGGGCACCATCGCGGTGATGGTGTCGAGCAGGGTCTTCCGGCTCGTGCGCTTGCCGCCGAGCCAGGCCTCGACCGCGCCGACGAGCGCGTGCGCGAAGAAGCCCGCCGCGATGTGCACGGAGAGACCCTCGGGCAGGGCGCCCTCGGGCAGCCGCGCGATGTGCTGCCGCGACGACGTCTCGAAGTGCGAGGCGAGCGCCTGGTGGATGGAGGCGTCGAGCGGGTCGGGCAGCGCGAGGCGGTACATCTCGCGGTAGCGGACGACGTGGTCGACCACCTTCTCGACCCCGCGCCGCGTGATCTCCGCGCCGTCGGCGTCGGGGGCCGCCTCGCGGGCGGCCGCGTCGGCCTCGCGGATGGCGTCGAGCTCGGGCGTGATGACGGCGGTCAGCAGGGCGCCGGGCGAGGTCGCGTGGCTGTAGAACGTGGCCCGGTTGATGCCGGCCGCGCGCGTGACGTCGGCCACCGTGATGGTCGAGACGGGCTGCTTCGACGCGAGGTCGACGATGGCCGTGTGCAGCGCCTTCGTCGTCTGGACGATGCGGGCATCCACCATGGTGATCTCCTGTCGGGCCGGGTGCTGGCCCCGAGCATAGGGGCTCGTCCGACGGTCGTCGCGCACGACGACATCGGGTGTCGCCCGGGGCTGTCGGCGGGCGGGCCGCCGCCGGTAGTCTCGTCCCGGCGGCCCCGTCGAGACGGCTGTGCCGCCGCCCCCTCCCCGTCGTGCCCGCCCTCGACGCACGGCGTCGGCTCGAAACGATTCGACCCGGAGCGCCGCGAGGCGCCCGCACCGTCCACCACGATCCCGAAGGCACCGCGTGACCACCGTCCTCCACCCCGGAGACTCGCTGACCCGCCGTCAGCGCATCGTCTACGTGATCGTCCTCGGCGCGCTCACCGCGCTGGGCCCGTTCACCATCGACCTCTACCTGCCGGCCTTCCCCGCGCTCGAGGCCGACCTCGGCGTCACGACCGGGCTCGTGCAGCTCACGCTGACGGCGACGACGGTCGGCTTCGCCGTCGGGCAGCTGCTCGTCGGGCCGTGGAGCGACAAGGTGGGGCGGCGCCTGCCGCTCATCGCGGCCACGGCGCTGCACGTCGTCGCGAGCCTGGGGGCCGCGGCGGCGCCCGACATCGTCTGGCTCGGCGTCTTCCGCGTGCTGCAGGGCATGGGAGCCGCCGCCGGCGGCGTCGTGGCGCTCGCGATGGTGCGCGACCTGTTCGGCGGGCTGCCCCTCGTGCGCATGCTGTCGCGGCTCGCGCTCGTCAACGGCCTCGCGCCGATCCTCGCCCCCGTCATCGGGTCGCAGCTGCTCGCCTTCACCAGCTGGCGCGGCGTCTTCGTCTTCCTCGTCGCCTACGGCGCGCTCGTCATCGTGGCGGCGATCTTCCTCATCGTCGAGACCCTCCCGAAGGAGCGCCGGCACGAACCGGGCCACTCGAGCCTGGGCCAGCGCTACCGGGTGCTGTTCGGCGACCGCGTCTTCGTCGGGGTGGCCCTGATCGGCGCGATGGTCTTCTCCGGCCTGTTCACGTACCTCTCCGCCTCCTCCTTCCTCTTCCAGGACGTCTACGGGCTCGACCCCCAGCAGTACGGCTACCTCTTCGCGGTCAACTCCCTCGGCATCGTCGCGGGCGTGCAGATCAGCTCGCGCCTGGCGCGTCGCTTCGGCCCGCAGTGGATCCTCGCCGTCGCGACCGCCGTGCTGCTCGTCAGCGCGACCACGATCGTCGTGCTCGACTCGCTGCAGGTGGGCCTCGTGGGCATCCTCGTGCCGCTGTGGTTCTTCATCGCCGCGTGCGGCTTCACCTTCCCGCAGGTGCAGGTGCTCGGCCTCGCGAACCACGGCAAGGAGGCCGGCACGGCCGCGTCGCTGCTGGGCGCCCTGAACTTCGGCCTCGCCGGGCTCATCTCGCCGCTCGTCGGGTTCCTCGGCATCGGGTCGGCCGTGCCGATGGGCGGGGTCATGATGGGCACCTCCCTCGTCGGCATCGCCGCGCTCTGGCTGCTCGTGCGGCCGCGGACGGTGCCCCCGCTCTCGCACTGAGCAGCCCCGGACGGAGGCGCGGGCCGGCCCGGACGTCGGAGGCGCGGGCCGGCCGCGTCGCCGGCCGGTACGGTCTGGGGATGACGACCGCCCCGCTCGCCCCCAAGCCGCCCTCGCCCGCCGAGGAGAGGGTCGCGCGCCGCGTCCAGCGCCGCTGGTGGGTGGTCAGCGCCCTCGGCGCGATCGGCGTCGTGCTGCTGCTCGGCGTCGTCATCACGGCCCGCGCCGGCCGGATCGGGCTCGACGAGGAGTTCATGGGCGAGCTGGTCGAGCACCGCAGCCCCTTCTGGCAGGTGCCGGCGCTGGTGTTCAACGTCGTCGGGGCCGGCGTCGTCGGCGTCTTCGTCGTGCCGCTCGGGGTCGGCGCGGTGCTGCTGCTCCGGCGCCGTCCGTGGGCCGCCCTCTACTGGATCGCCGCCTGCGCCCTCAGCGCGGGCGTCGTGCAGGTCGTCAAGCACACCTTCGGGCGGGCTCGGCCGGAGGAGATCCTCGTCGTCAGCGACTACGGCTCGTTCCCCTCGGGGCACACCGCCAACGCCGCGACGCTCGCCGTCGTGCTGGGCGTGGTCCTGCGCCGGGCCTGGGTGTGGGTCGCGGGCGTCGTGTACACGGTCCTGATGCTGCTCAGCCGCACCTACCTCGGGGCCCACTGGCTGACCGACACCGTCGGGGGACTGCTCGTCGGCGCCGGCGTCGCCGTGGTGCTCTGGGCGCCGGTCGCGCACCGGCTCCTGGCGGAGCAGGAGCGCGTGCGGGGCCGGGGCTGGCTCTGGCAGCACCGCGAGCCGGCCGCGGCGGCGACGTCGTGAGCGACGAGCTGGCCCGGGCCCGCGCCGAGGCCGCGGCGGCCGACGCCGTGGCCGCGGCGGCGCGCGCGGAGGCCGACGCGGCCGTGGCGCGGGCGCGCCTCGCCGCGCTCGAGGCCGAGGCCGGTGCGACGACCGAGGCCGGGGCGACGGGCGACGTCGGGACGACGGACGGGGCGCGGGCGACGACCGAGGCCGGGGCGACGGACGACGCGAGCGGTGTCGACGACGGGCCCCGCGCCTCCGGCGGGCTCCTCTCGGTCGCGGCGGTCGAGGCGATCCGTCGGGGCTACGCCGCCGAGGGGGCCGTGCTCGAGATCGGCGCCCTCGTCGACGGCGACGCCCGGCCCGACGTGCCGGTGCGCATCCCCGTCTCGATGCTGAACCGCCACGGCCTCGTCGCCGGCGCCACGGGCACGGGCAAGACGAAGACGCTGCAGGTGCTCGCCGAGCAGCTCTCGGCCGCCGGCGTACCCGTCTTCGCCGCCGACGTGAAGGGCGACCTGTCGGGCATCGCGAGCCCCGGGACCTCCTCGCCGGCCCTGCTCGAGCGCACCCGCGGCATCGGCCAGGACTGGTCGCCCGAGGCGGTGCCGACCGAGTTCTTCTCGCTCGGCGGCGTCGGCACGGGCGTGCCGGTGCGCGCGACGGTCAGCGGCTTCGGGCCCGTGCTGCTCAGCAAGGTGCTCGGCCTCAACGACACGCAGGAGTCGAGCCTCGGGCTCGTCTTCCACTGGGCCGAGCGGGCCGGGCTGCCGCTGCTCGACCTGGCCGACCTCCGCAGCGCCCTGACCTGGCTGACGAGCCCGGCAGGCCGGGGGGAGCTGGCCGAGCTCGGCGGACTGAGCAAGGCCACCGTGGGCGTGATCCTGCGCGAGCTCGTCGCGTTCGCCGACCAGGGCGCCGACCGCTTCTTCGGCGAGCCCGAGGTCGACACGGCCGTCTTCCTGCGGCAGGCGGCCGACGGGCGGGGCGTCGTCAGCCTGCTCGAGGTGCCCGGCGTGCACGACCAGCCGGTGCTGTACTCGACCTTCCTCATGTGGCTGCTCGCCGACCTCTACAACGACCTGCCCGAGGTCGGCGACGTGGAGCTGCCGAAGCTCGTCTTCTTCTTCGACGAGGCGCACCTGCTCTTCCGCGACGCGTCGCGGGACTTCCTCGCCCAGGTCACCCAGACCGTGCGCCTGATCCGCTCGAAGGGCGTCGGCGTCGTCTTCGTCACGCAGACCCCCAAGGACGTGCCGGCCGACGTGCTCGCCCAGCTCGGCTCGCGCATCCAGCACCAGCTGCGGGCCTTCACGCCCGACGACGCGAAGGCCCTGCGGGCCACCGTCTCGACCTACCCGACGAGCGAGTACGACCTCGCCGAGGTGCTCACGAGCCTCGCGACGGGGGAGGCGGTGGTCACCGTCATGACCGAGCGCGGCGCCCCCAGCCCGGTCGCCTGGACCCGCGTCCGCGCGCCGCGCGGGTCGATGGCCCCGGTGCCCGCCGCCGAGCTCGCCGAGCGCGTCGCGGCGTCGCCGCTCCTGGCGACGTACGGCACGGCGGTCGACCGCGACTCGGCCCGCGAGATGCTCGCCCGCCGGCTCGGGGTCGCCGCCGCGGAGGAGCGCCGCGCCGAGGGCGTCGACGACGAGCGGCGGGCCGCGCAGGCCGAGTACGACCGCCAGCAGCGGGAGTTCGAGGAGGCGGAGGCGGCGGCCTCGCGACGGGAGCGGGGCACCGGCCGCGGCCGCGCCTCCTCGGGCTCGTCGCGGTCGTCGTCGCGTCGGGCGGGCGACGGCGGGCTGCTCGGCGACGTGCTCGGGTCGTCCGCGGGCAGGGCCGTCGTGCGCGAGGTCGTGAAGGGCATCTTCGGCACCCTGCGTCGGCGGTGATCGTCGACGGCCCCGAGGGTCAGCCGGCCAGGGCCGTCCAGATCGCCGAGAGGGTGCCCGCGGCCAGGCCGAACGCCGCCACGACGGCGAGGGCCGTCAGCCACGGGCGGCCCTCGTACCAGGACCGGCTGCCGGGGTAGCGGCGGTAGAGGTCGGCGAACGACATGGGCTTCGGCTCGACCGTCGTCGGGGCGTCGAGCGCCTCGGAGACGACCGCGATCGCCTCCTCCGACCAGTAGGTGCCGCGCATGCGGAAGAGCGGGCGGCCGTCGAGCGAGGTCGCGAACAGCTGGGGCACGGTCTCGACGGAGTCGGGGCGGTACGTGTGCACGAGCACGAGGGCGGCGATCTCGTCGCGGGGGAGCCGGACGAACCCCGGCAGCCAGCCCCGCTTGATGAACTCCGTGGCCGTCACGCCGACGAACGAGACGCGGAAGCGCCACCACGCGACCAGGCCCACGACGAGCGCGACGTCGGCGGCCCAGAGCACCGCGGGCCAGTGCGAGGTGCCCCAGGTGAGCCAGAGCAGCGCGACGAAGACGGGCGCCAGCCCGGCCACGGCCGTCAGCACCGAGGTGCGGGCCACGGTGCTGCGCGGCAGCGCGAACGCCTCGTAGTCGTCGCGGACGACGCCTGCCACCATCTCAGCCCCCCGGGTCGCACGACGAGGCCCGTCGGGCGGGCCGCCACCCCTGACGGCCCTCCGTGCACGCCGAGTTTACCGGGAGGAGGAGGGGTGGGCGCACCGGTCGGTGCCCCCGTGGAGGGGGCCGCGCTGCGAGGGGCCCGGCGGCGACGAGCCCCGGTCGAGCCACGTCGTCGCGGCCCGGGTGGTCAGCGGTCGCGCAGGCGCTCGAGCTCGCGGCGCTCGCGCTTCGTGGGTCGCCCGGCGCCCCGCTCGCGCACCGGCACCGCGGCGACCTCCTCGCGGGGAGGCGGAGGAGGCGTCAGGTCGGTCATCGCGAGAGCGGCAGCAGGTGCCCCCACCCGCTTGACCAGGCACTGCCGCACGACGAGCACCCGCTCGACGCCGCCGAGCCGCACCCGCACCTCGTCGCCCGGGCGCACGGCCTGCGCGGCCTTGACGCGCTCGCCGCCCACCTTCACGTGCCCCGCCCGGCACGCGGCCGTGGCCGCCGACCGGGTCTTCACGACCCGCACGGCCCACAGCCAGGCGTCGACGCGGCACGAGGCGGGGGAGTCCATCCGACGATCGTACGCGCGCGGCACCCGCGCTCCCCGGGGCCCGTCGAGGTGCGTCCGCAGCACCCCTCCGCGTCCGCTACCATTGACGAGGTCGTGCGCCGGTCTCACCGTGCTCACCTCAGGAGGATTCGCCTAGTGGCCTATGGCGCACGCTTGGAAAGCGTGTTGGGTGCAAGCCCTCAGGGGTTCGAATCCCCTATCCTCCGCCACTGGATGGCCCTCCCCTCGGGAGGGCCATCCGTCGTCCCGTGCTGGTCCGGCGCCTCTCGGTGCGGGTGCGAGCGGCCTCGCCGCCGCACCGGGGGCGCGGTCAGCGGGCGGGGTCGGCGGGGGCGTCGTCGAGGCGGAGGGTCAGGTAGCGGAGGTCGAGCCAGCGGCCGAACTTCGTGCCGACCTCGCGCAGGAGGCCCGCGTCCTCGAAGCCGAGCGACCGGTGCAGCCGCACCGAGCCCTCGTTGCTCGCCTCCACGAGGGCGACCATCACGTGGTGGCCGGCCCCCCTCGACGAGGCGATCAGCGCCTCCATCAGGGATCGTCCGATGCCCTGCCCCTGGTGGCCCTCGCGCACGTAGACGCTGTTCTCGACGGTGTGCCGGTAGCCCGGCTTGGCGTGGAACGGCCCGACGCTGCCGTAGCCGACGACCACGTCGCCCTCGACGGCGACGATCGCGGTGCGCCCCGGCAGGCCGTGGGCCGCCAGCCACTCGCGGCGTCCGTCGAGGTCGGGCTCGACCTCCGTGAAGATGGCGGTCGAGTGCGCGACGGCGTGCGCGTGGATCTCGAGCACGCCCGGCAGGTCGGCCTCGGTCGCGGTGCGGATCAGCATGCGACGAGCATAGGAGGCGCGCCGCGGCCGGTCACGCCGCCCCCGCCGCGCGTAGGTTCGGCTCATGAGCGACGACACCTACACCGCATCCTTCGTCGGCGAGGACGGCTCCGAGGTCGCCTCGGAGCAGCTGGCCTACATCGACGGCCTCCCGCAGAAGAGCGTCATGCGCCCCGGCGCCGAGGACGGCGAGGACCTGAACTGGGAGCTCGACACCGACACCACCAGCGACGACGGCTTCGTCTACCGCTCGATGGGCGTCGCGCAGCACGACTACTCCTGAGCCCCTCGGCTGAGTAGGGTCGGTGCCGGGGCGCGTGCCCGCGTCCTCACCGATCCGTCGGCGCACGACGGCGTGCGCGCAGGAGGACACCATGGCCCCGAGGGACCCCGCCCGTTCCGTGCTCCGCAAGAAGCCCGTCCTCGAGATCGAGGACGAGACGAGCGGCACCGGCTTGTTCAAGAGCCTCGGGCTCTGGCAGCTGACCGCCATCGGCGTCGGCGGCATCATCGGCGTCGGCATCTTCTCGCTCGCCGGCCTCGTCGCCCACGGCGACGACGCGAACCCCGGCGTCGGGCCCGCCGTGCTCTTCTCGTTCCTCATCGCGGGGCTCGCCAGCGCCGCGGCGGCGCTCTCGTACGCGGAGTTCGCCGGCATGGTGCCGCGGGCCGGCTCCGCCTACACCTACGGCTACGTCGCGCTCGGCGAGATCGTGGGCTGGTTCATCGGCTGGGACCTCCTGCTCGAGTACGTCGCCATCGTCGCGGTGGTGGCGATCGGCATCTCGGGCTACTTCGACGCGTTCCTGCAGGGGCTCGGCCTGCACCTGCCCGCGTCGATCGCCTCGACGCCCGACGCGGGGGAGGGCGGGGTCGTCAACCTGCCCGCGATCGTCGTCTGCCTGCTGGTCACGTTCATCCTCAGCCGGGGCTCCAGGGCCTTCGGCCGCTTCGAGATCGTCGCCGTCGGCATCAAGGTGCTGCTCGTGCTCTTCATCATCGGCCTCGGGCTCTTCCACCTCAGCGCCGAGAACTTCTCCCCGTTCGTGCCGAACGGCTTCGGCCCCGTCTTCACCGGCGCCGCGACCGTCTTCTTCGCGGTCTTCGGCTACGACGCGATGAGCACCGCCGCGGAGGAGAGCGTCGACGGCAAGAAGCACATGCCGAAGGCGATCGTGCTCTCGCTGATCATCGCGATGATCCTCTACGTCGCCGCCACCCTCGTGCTCACCGGCATGCAGGACTACCGCGAGATCGACCCCGCCGCCGGCTTCGCGTCGGCGTTCACGAGCGTCGGCCTGCCCGTCGTCGCGACGATCATCTCGGTGTTCGCCGTCATCTCGATCCTCACCGTGATGCTCACCTTCCTGCTCGGCGTCACGCGCGTCTGGTTCTCGATGAGCCGCGACGGCCTCCTGCCCGGCTGGTTCGCCCGCACCGACCGCCGGGGCGTGCCGCAGCGCGTCACCTGGATCGCGGGCATCGCCTCCGCCCTCCTCGCCGGCGTCTTCCCGATCCGCGCCGTCGCCGACCTCACCAACATCGGCATCCTCGCCGCGTTCGTCGTCGTCTGCGTCGCCGTCATCGTCTTCCGGTACCGCAAGCCGGAGGCGCCCCGCACCTTCCGCCTCCCGCTCATGCCGTTCGTGCCCGCGTTCGGCGTGGTCGCCAGCGGGTTCCTCATCTCGCAGCTGCACTGGGAGACCTGGCTGCGGTTCGGCGTCTGGCTGGTGATCGGCCTCGCGCTGTACTTCGGCTACGGCCGGCGCCACTCGCTGTTGGACCCGGACAGCCCGCGCCTGCCCCGTTGAGGCGACACCCGTCGTGCGGGCGCGCCTCCGGGGGCGGATCTCACCGCCGCCTCCGAGGCTCGCGGCCGTAGGCTGAGGGCCGTGTCGACCCGCATCTACATCACGTCCGCAGAAGGCCACACCGGCAAGTCGACGATCGCGCTCGGCGTGCTCGACACGCTCGGTCACGAGGTGGGCCGGGTGGGGGTGTTCCGGCCCGTCGCCCGCTCGACCGACGAGCGCGACTACGTGCTCGAGCTGCTGCTCGCGCACGACAGCGTCGACCTCGCCTACGACGAGTGCGTCGGCGTCACGTACGACGACGTGCACCGCGACCCCGACGCCGCCCTCGCCACCATCGTCAGCCGCTTCGCCGCGGTCGAGCGCCAGTGCGACGCCGTCGTCGTGATCGGCTCCGACTACACCGACGTCGGCAGCCCGACCGAGCTCTCGTTCAACGCCCGCGTCGCGGCGAACCTCGGCGCCCCGGTGCTGCTGGTGCTCGGCGGCCGGACGGCCGACGGCACGGCCGCCCGCAGCGGCGTCGACATGCGCCAGGTCGCCGAGGTCACCACCGCCGAGCTCCGCAGCGAGCACGCCAGCCTCCTCGCCGTGGTCGCCAACCGCGTCGACCCCGACCGCCTCGACGAGGTCGTGGGAGGCATCGGCTCGGCCCTCGAGAACGCCCCCGGCGGCAGCGTGCCCGTCTGGGCCCTGCCGGAGGACCGCCTCCTCGTGGCCCCCACCGTGCGGGCCGTGCTCGCCGCCACCGGCGCGACGCTCGTGCGCGGCGACGACGCGCTGCTCGACCGCGAGGCCGTGGGCGTCGTGGTCGCCGCGATGTCGATGGAGAACGTGCTGCCGCGGCTCACCGAGGGAGCGATCGTCGTCGTGCCGGGCGACCGGTCCGACGTGCTCGTCGCGACGGTGCTGGCGCACGCCTCCGAGACGTTCCCCTCGCTCGCCGGCATCGTGCTCAACGGCGGCTTCGCGCTGGCGCCCCAGGTCGACCTGCTGCTCGAGGGGCTCGGCAGCTCGCTCCCGGTCGCCCGCAACGAGCTCGGCACCTACGACACCGCCCTCGCGATCACGCAGACGCGCGGGCGCCTCGCGGCCGACTCGCCGCGCAAGTACGACCTCGCCCTCGCCCTCTTCGAGAGGCACGTCGACGCGGCCGAGCTGCTGCGCCTCCTGCAGGTGAGCCCGTCGGGCGTCGTCACGCCGCTCATGTTCGAGTACCAGCTGCTCGAGCGCGCCCGGGGCGCGGCGAAGCACATCGTCCTGCCCGAGGGCGACGACGACCGCATCCTGCGCGCCGCCTCCTCCCTGCTCCAGCGCGGCGTCGCGACCCTCACCCTGCTCGGCGACGAGACGGCCATCCGCGCCCGCGGCGCCGAGCTCGGCCTCGACCTCGCCGACGCGCGCGTGCTCGACCCGTTCGACCCGAGCCTCCAGGTGCAGTTCGCGGCCGAGTACGCGAAGCTGCGCGCGCACAAGGGCATCTCGGCGGCGATGGCGATGGACACCGTCACCGACGTCTCCTACTTCGGCACGATGATGGTCAAGCTCGGCCTCGCCGACGGCATGGTGTCGGGCGCGGCCCACACGACGGCGCACACGATCCGCCCGGCCTTCGAGGTCATCAAGACCCTGCCCGACGTGGGCGTCGTCTCGAGCGTCTTCCTGATGGCGCTCGCCGACCGCGTGCTCGTCTACGGCGACTGCGCGGTCATCCCCGACCCGACGGCCGAGCAGCTCGCCGACATCGCCATCTCGTCGGCGCAGACGGCCGAGCAGTTCGGCATCGAGCCGCGCGTCGCGATGCTGAGCTACAGCACGGGCGACAGCGGGTCGGGCGCCGACGTCGAGAAGGTGCGCACCGCCACCGCCCTCGTGCGCGAGCGCCGCCCCGACCTGCTGGTCGAGGGGCCGATCCAGTACGACGCGGCCGCCGACCCGACGGTCGCGGCGGCCAAGATGCCCGACTCCGAGGTCGCGGGGCGGGCGACGGTGTTCATCTTCCCCGACCTCAACACGGGCAACAACACCTACAAGGCCGTGCAGCGGAGCGCCGGCGCGGTCGCCATCGGCCCGATCCTCCAGGGCCTCCGCAAGCCGATCAACGACCTGTCGCGCGGCGCGCTCGTCGGCGACATCGTCAACACCGTCGCCATCACCGCGATCCAGGCGGGCATCCCCGCCCCGGAGGCGCGGGTCGCCGCCGACCCGGCCGTCGCGGCCCTGCCCGCTCCCGTCGCCACCGCCTCCACCTCCGCCCCCGCAGAAGGGAACACCCCGTGAGCGCAGTCCTCGTCGTCAACTCCGGTTCGTCGTCGTTCAAGTACCAGCTGATCGAGCTCGACGGCGAGACGACCCTCGCGAGCGGCCTCGTCGAGCGCATCGGCGAGCGGACCGGCCTGTCGAAGCACCGCAACGACGTCACGGGCGAGGAGACCAGCAACGACTCCGCCCCGATCGCCGACCACGCGGCCGGGTTCGAGGCGATGCTCGAGGCGTTCCGCTCGCACGGCCCGTCGTTCGACGAGTACCCGCCGGTCGCCGTCGGCCACCGCGTCGTCCACGGCGGCGAGGAGTTCGACCGGGCCACCGTCGTCACCCCCCAGGTCGAGGCGGCGATCGACCGGCTCTCGGCGCTGGCCCCGCTGCACAACCCCGCCAACCTGCAGGGCATCCGTGCGGCGCAGGAGGCCTTCCCGGACGTCCCGCACGTCGCCGTCTTCGACACGGCCTTCCACCAGACGCTGGCGCCGGCGGCCTACACCTACGCCATCGACGCGGAGCTCGCCGAGAAGCACCACGTGCGCCGGTACGGGTTCCACGGCACGTCGCACAAGTACGTCTCGGAGAAGACCGCCGAGTTCCTCGGCCGGCCGCTCGCCGAGCTCAAGATCATCGTGCTGCACCTCGGCAACGGAGCCTCGGCCGCCGCGATCGACGGCGGCCGCTCGATCGAGACCAGCATGGGCATGACCCCGCTCGAGGGCCTCGTGATGGGCACCCGCTCGGGCGACATCGACCCGGCCGCCGTCTTCCACCTGCACCGCGAGGCCGGCCTCGGCTTCGACGAGCTGGAGACGCTGCTCAACAAGCAGAGCGGTCTGCTCGGCCTCACGGGCAGCGGCGACATGCGCGACGTCCAAGACAGCGCCTCGCGGGGCGACGCCGTCTCCGAGGCGGCGCTCGCCGTCTACCGCCACCGCATCCGCCACTACGTCGGCGCCTACGTCGCCCAGCTCGGCGGCCTCGACGCCGTCGTGTTCACGGCCGGCGTGGGGGAGAACAACGCGCTCCTCCGCCGTCGCACGCTCGCCGGGCTCGAGTTCTTCGGCATCCGCGTCGACGACGACCGCAACGAGCTGTCGTCGCGCGAGGCGCGGCTCATCTCGCCCGACTCGGCCCCGGTCTCGGTGCTCGTCGTGCCGACGAACGAGGAGCTCGAGATCGCCCGACAGGCCGCCGCGCTCAGCTAGCCGGCCACCTGCACGACGAGAGGGGCCCCGGAGGCGTGACGTGCGCCTCCGGGGCCCCTCTCGTGCGGCAGGCCGCCGGGTCAGTACTTGATGGTCGCGAGGGCGTCGGAGACGCCGGTCTCGCCGGAGACGAGCTCGAACTGAGTCTTCACGGCGGTGCCCTCGACGATCGCGGTGGCGATCACCTCGGCCACGTCGGCCCGCGAGACGGTGCCGCGGTCGACGGTCGTGCCGACGGTGACCTGCCCGGTGCCGGGGTCGTCGGTGAGGCCGCCGGGGCGGACGATCGTCCAGTCGAGCCCGTCGCGGGTGCGCAGGTCGGCGTCGGCCTCGCTCTTCGCGCGCATGTAGACCTGGTAGACGGCGTCGTCGTCCTCGGCGGGCAGGGTC
>Ga0265797_10000828_pt1 | contig 56512 bp, 58 predicted proteins | sample P2T30metagenome_FD_192433 | JGI IMG/M metagenome (GOLD analysis project Ga0265797, IMG submission 192433) | Plant litter microbial communities from East Loma Ridge, Irvine, California - P2 T30 | ecosystem: Environmental > Terrestrial > Plant litter > Unclassified | place: USA: California...
GTGCGATCCTAGTCTCATCTATATTCTATATATCATCAAGCTTGATATTGAGCTTGATCTGGGTACGTTCAAAGAGCTCCAAAAACGCGCGTACGATGGCTGGACTCGCAGCGTCAGCCCGAGCTACCTTAATTGATCGGCCGATAATACTAGAGACTCGGGGCTGGCGTGCCATAAAGGATTGTAGCCAGCGTTGGCCAAGTGGATCGTGATCGTTACTGAGTTAGAGTATCCAAGTCGCTATTTCTCGCACACGGGCATGAGATAGCGGCTGTGCGCGTGAGTCCTCGTCTAGTATCTAATTAACTAGAAAATCCTCTTATACTGAGCTTAATTGCTGCTGGTTTTGATGAGCTATCGCGTGTGGAAGGCGGCCAGCTAATCTAGCGCGTAGCGACGATCGAGGTATGCCCTAAGCGGCAGCAGCAGCTCTCTGGCTTGTATAAACACCAGATTTGAGATTGCGGATAGCTAATTGTATAGCTTGCTCACGGGCGTCCATATTGAGAGTGGTGGTGTTGAGATATCGCGCGTTGAATCGGGCGTACGCGTTTTGGTGAGGTGGGCCAAAACTACACCCGGGCCAAAACTAGGTGCCCGAGCTTAGCTCTATTGATCACTAACATAGTCGGCGTTCGTTATCACGATTCTACAATTATAAATTGCTCCCTGCCCTTACCCTATGGTCAGCGTACCGTTATATCGGCTTCGAGATCTATATTTTCTTTCCGTATGTCGAGTCGTTTTTCCACATTGATCGTCCGCAGGGTTCTCGAGAAGCCCGCCCTTTCACTTCTGATTTTCACCACCGTCTCCACGTAGGATATGGAGGACAAGTACAAGGAATGGGAAGAAGACTGGCCAAAGAGATACCACCAGGAGCAGTTTGGCATGAAGAATCCGCAGATTCTTCGGAGCGGGTTGCTATCGTTCAGAGCAGACCTGGTAGCTCTCCTCAACAAGCAGACAGTTCAGATAGAAGCTCTAGAGACTCTACGAAGCAAGTATGATTTTCTCAAAGAAAAATAAGAGATACTGCAAACTAGGCATGCTGCTTCCGAGACCTCATACGGAGTCACTAAACGAGAGAACAAGAGTCTAAGGTATAACTAAACTACTATGCGCAGACTCGCCATAAAATCTGATACCGGCTTTACAAAGTTAGATGTGCGAGTCAGACTCAAAGATGAATGGACACAGACTCGTAACAGCAAGTTGAAGGCGGGGAGTTCAGACCTTTAGGAATACACTGCAGACCAGGCGACCTTAGCAAACCTAGCAGCGTCTGAGCGGATGGAGTCGCAACATGCTTGGGAAACTGCGCGGCACCAGTGACCTGGATTGGACCTAAGGACGTAGAACGTGCCGATCAACTTTGCCTTTGAGAAGACATCGCTTCCACGTGCAAGGTAGTACGAGTGTTCTCCGACCAGGAGTGTGCGAAAGGTTCAGTGATCTGGAGTCGTGAGAGACCAAGGGCGCCCTCGCTTATTTCGCCCAAACGGTCGCGCACGCGTTCCCACGCCGGCATGAACCAAGTTCGTAACTGCCCCTACGTCATCGCTCACATCGCAATCAAGTGCAAACCACAAATACGTAGGCAGAATGTCCACCTCCACTCACATGACGCGAATAGACATACTTTACTACTCCCAAGACCTAAGAGCATCAATTATCTCCACTTAGGGAACGCCTTCAGCATGGGCGCACTGTTCTCCTCCATTCTTGCGCCTATCGCTCTGCCGCTGGGCTCATTTTTAGCCATTCCTATGCTGTCTTCGTGGTCGACAGGCCTGAACCTCATCTTCCTTTCAGTCGCATGGACGACAATCGCGGCGTCATATTCTCCTCTTCAACTTGAGCTGGTTGCACCACTAGTTCTACGGCTATCTCTCTACATCATCCCTAGCCTGATCTTCTTGCTATTCGATATCGGAGTGCCCAGTCTAGCAGTTGAGTTCAAGTCGCAAGGACAATGGGGCATTCCAAGCAACCAGAAGGGAGGCGCAAGAGCGATGAGGAGGGTTATAGCATGGAGCTGTGCGAACGTGCTGCTTGCTGTTGCACTACAGGCGGCCATGGAGTTCTTGATTACCGATGTACTACGAATGAGGAGTCTCCTGCTTATCAAAGGTAGCAAGTGGGGGTTGAATCACCTGCCCAACCCGTGGACGATGGTCAAGCATGGCATTATCGGGCTTTTATCACGCAACGTAAGATACCATGATCGCGCTCATCAAGTACACTGTGCTAACAAACACGACCTAGATCCTGCAATACTATGTCCACACACACGTGCTTCACTCGCCGACTGGCGGTGCACTCTCGAACTTGCATCAGAGCTGGCACCATAGCATCAAGATTCCATACTCCTTTGCTGCAAACTACGACCACCCCATCTGCCACCTCTTGCACCGCTTCCTACCCCTTTACCTTCCGGCAATTGCTTTACGCATGCATATCCTCACCTATTTGATTCTGGTCGCTGTTTTCAGCTTAGAGGAGACATTTGTGTACTCGGGATATAATGTTCTACCTTCGACCATCATGTTGCGAGGTATGGCGCGACGTGCCGATGCGCACATGATGAGTGAGGGAGAGGGTAATTATGGATGTCTGGGTGTCTTGGACTGGTGTCACGGCACGACACTGGGCAAGGATGTTGTTGAGGACCTCAAGGCAGAGATGGAGAAGCATAACGTGGAGGGCAAGGCGGGGAAGGCTATAGACGGCGCGGGGGACGCAGCGAACGGGCTAGCGGGCAAGTTTGGCAGGGCTAGAAAAGGGAGAGGAAAGAAGTAAGTAGGTCAATCGGTGGGCAATAAGTTGTGTAACGAGGCATGTTCCCGAATCGCGTTGGCGCATTTAGTTTGGTGGTGAGGAATACCATTGGTCAGCTGTCGCTTCGATACCCTCACGTCATGTCGCTTGGAGTTTGCGTGGCAGTCGGCGCAGTATCGGTCGAACAATGTAACGTCTGTATCTCTATTTCATGCATCAGTACTCTCGATTACCGCCCAGTATATACCGCGCCAATTGAACGCCCAACTATGACATCACGCAAGCGGAGACCAAATGTTCACTTTTGGACCGTCTCGGATTCGCTTGCTTGTTATAAAGTCTTATGGTAAATGCCTTGTCGGTATCCTCCATGAAAAAAAATTGGCTGCCGTGCCGCTGCGGTTCTTGTTCCTCGCTAGTACGGCTGCAGTATGCCGAAGTCATCTTTCATCCCATGCACTGAACGCCGAATGCCCGATCGTTATCCGTCGCTTAGAAGACCATCTGGTGAGGCCTGTCTGAGCTACGGAGGCTGAAGCTGGCACCGAGGTAGTCGGCGAGGTGAGCCTCCTTCTTGATGGTGGCCAGAAGAGCCTTGTCGACGGCCTTCTGGTCCTCGACGCGGTCCTTGGAGGTCTCCTTCTTCTGTCACATGTGTCAGTACTGTCGCGTTCCTCCTCGATCGTGAATACGTACCTCGGGCTTCTCGCCCTGCTTGAAGAACGCATCCTCACCAGGCTTGTGGGCGGCCTTGTCCTTGGTGAAGTAACCGTCCTGGCTAGCCTTCTCGATAACCTTCTCGTCTACGCCCTTCAGGTCGACCTTGGTGGAGGTGGCAATGACATATCGGGCGTTTACTCGTCGAAGGGGAACACCGTTGACTTTGAAGGGACCGGTAACAAGGAGGACACCCTGGGAGAGGTGCTTGAGGACAACGACGCGCTTGCCGCGGAAGCGACCAGCAAGGAGGATGACGACGGTACCGGGCTGGAGGGACTCGCGAACCTTCGCAGGGCGGACAGACTTGCGGGCCTTGAGTCGCAGTTAGCGGAGCTCCCAATTGACGTCCTGATTCTCATCCTTGCACACCCAGACACACCCGCGGCATGCTGTCGCAGTAAATGCACCCAACACCCCTGCAGTCCTTCTCTTGCATGCAAACCGTCTTCTATCGCGAACGTACCTTCTTGGGGACAGCAACGTCCTCAGCAGGGTAGTACTTGCTGGCCTTCTGCGAGTGGTGCGGTATCGACCTCTCCCCCTTGGAGAACTTCTGGGTGGTGGGCTTCGTGTCCTCTTGTTTGGCCGCCATTTCGTTTCGCTGTGGTCGTTAGTGCTGGTCGGTGGTGTTGGCGATGGGATCGTATTTTCGTGAATTCGAATGTGTGCCAAGCTGTCCAATCGATACGCGCGACCGGGCCGCCAGTTGTTCCGTCGGTTACGTAACCCGCATGGAGCTTGCAGCTTGCGGCCATGCTTGCGGGACGGCGGCTGAACATCATTGCCCCAACCCCAAACACACGCTGCAAACATGTCTGTTCAACCGCTCATCACCTTCAAGGCCGGCCAGTGCGAGCTGACGGTGAGCGACACCGCTTCTCTAGTACCGGGGCGTACACTAACAATACGTGCAGCGCGGCGAAGGCAACTCACAGACAGTCAAGCCAGTCCAGACACCTGGCTATGTCTATCTGTACCAAGGCGAAGATGGTTTGTACGCAATCACAACACCACGTTCATCAGCTCACATGTCCAGAATTTGTGCACTTCTGCTGGCGGCCACGCGATCGCTCACTCGATCAGTCCGAGCTCGACCTCATCATGATTCCCGGTGACGGCTCCTTCCAACCCTACACCGGCAAAGATGCCGTCGATGACTCGGAGAACATCAAGTCACCCACCGACGGCCGCATCTTCGTCCTCAAGTTTAGCTCGAGCTCACAACGCTATCTCTTCTGGTTACAATCAAAATCGCAGCACCCACGGGGCGCGAGCTGGTTCAGCGAGCGTGATCTCAAGATCGGACAAGTGATTGATCTTCTGCTGACAGGCGAGGAGATTGATGTGCACGCTGAACTCGCAGGCATCTCAAACTCATCTGGCAACGACGAGGACGAGACAATGGAAGATGTAGAGCCGTCTAGCCGAAACCGCCACGGTAGCACCGGAGGCGCAGGAGCTGGCGCCACGGGAGGTGATATCCGAGATGAAGGCGAAGAGTCCCGAGAAGGAGGCGCCGATGGTGGTCGAGCGTAGGTTCCGTCTATTTGTATCGCATTCGGCGTCGTGGCGCGGTCTACCTTTCCGGAAAGAATCGAGCTGCTGTGCAAGACTTTAATCGCTCTATACAAAACTCTAAAGATATCCTGTTACGATACGGCGTTTTGGGAGAAGCTTAAGACCATCCAAGCATATGGCGATTGGCACTGGCTGCTCATGTACAACAATAGAAAATAAGCATCATGCTCCGTCTTCCACTGGCCACGCCGCGGCGCTCGTTTCGCGTTTATACTTTGTTTTTGCTTCTAGAACACAGCGCTAACGCGTCGACAGAGCCGGCTCGGGTGACGTCTCCGCCATTGTCCAAGACTTCATGAACTCGCTCAAGGGCGGCAACGCAGGCAGCAGCACCCAACAACAACGAGGATCAGAACCTTTCACTACACTCCTCGACCTCCTCTGGCCTTCACACACCCTCCCGACCGTTCAAAATGCGTCTGACGAACTCATCGACGCCCTGTGTGCACAGCTACCGACCACTCCTTTCCTCCTAGAGGCCGAAGTCGAAGATATCGACGAAATCGATCCAAATTCCGAGACAGCACAAATGGCTATCCAGACACTAAGCCGAGATGAGAAGATTGAGGTCCTACAGAGGGTTCTACGGGCACCGCAGTTGAGGGCGGCTTTGGGTAGTTTGACAGAGGCGCTAAAGACCGGTGCCCTGCCAACTGTGAGCCAGGCACTGAAGATCGACGTTGAGAACGGAGGCTATATGAGAGGTGGTGGAATGCCACTCGGTGGTCCAGATGCGGTCAAGGCATTCTTGGAAGGCGTCAAGAAGACAGTGGAGAAGGAGAAGAAGGGCGGTGATGAAATGGACACGAGCTAGATGACCCGGTGACTATCGAGGCTTGGATACACTTCGGCATTGAATGACGACCGACACACGATTTATGCATACATAGATGACGATCAAGATACGAGTTATGCATGGCAGAGGTAGGGTAATCGAATCACTTCTGCCGGTTATCGGAATTGTCTTATTCTTCTCTAGAGGGTCGCTTCCTATCCTTTTATGGGAATCTATATCAGGGTCTGCCGTCTAGCAAATCGCTACTAGGACTTTACGAGAATCTCGTGTCCCTGTCTTCTGTTTTCATTCTTCTTGTGTCTGATTAGGAGGCCAATCAGGCACTATATCGTTCTCTTACTGCAGTAATTCCGCTCAAGTTCTCGATATCCTGTGTGACTCCTGGATGCTGTTCCCGGTATGCATTCATCCAATACTCCCGTTGTTTCTGCCACTGTGGTTGTGAGTAGCATCGCACACAAGGTGCTCTCGAGTGAAGGACAGGCCGGAGAAAGTGGTCTGCGCAAAGGTTTGGCTCGATTGCGCTATGGAAATGTTAGCAACTGAACCTAGGAAAATAGAGCAGTGGTAACAGCGATGGAATTGTACTCACCTAGTATCAGGTTCTGGGTCTGCGGGAGGGAGGAAGGTCGACAGTGAGGATGAGACGGGCTTAATGAGAGTATCGGCATTGGAAAAAGCGGGCGACAGTTGATTGGAAGATGGAGATGTTGGAGATGTGGACGCCGGAGGACCTGCACTCGTGGCTTCTTGTCCTGTAGTGGGCGCTATGGAACGGAACGCTGGCGTGTGACCACTCTGTTGCAGTCCTTGTACTTCGCTGCTCAACACTGTAGCTCTCAGCGGGGAAGCATCCGCTGAGGGTGTCATGGACGATACAGCGGAGCTCGAGCGCGACAAATCGGGTACGGTTTTACAGAGGTCGTTGGGAATTTGACATCCTGTAGCGATGGCATGAGGGCATGGTGTGGTGCACACGATTCTCTTGTGGCCACAAGCATAGGCTTGGAGAAGTTTGTGACACATTTTGGGTAAAGGACGAGTTCCTGTAAGGAGGCTTAAGATCTGTGATCGACAGTTGGAATCTGGCAGTAAGTGAGTGCAAAAGTAGCAGTGTAGAGGTCAGTTGTAGTAGAATAAATGAAAGTGACGCAACATAATGTTTCCAAGAACGAGCAAGTGACTCTGTCATTCACAAGCGGCGTAGGAGCGCTGGCTTGGCTGATTCACTTTACCTTTACCCGTTTGCCAACCAACATGTCTGCCTATCAAACGCCCATATAGCACGCGCAGGAAGAAAATATTGGCTCGGCAGATCAGAACTTTTAGTTCTATGCTAAAGGTTGTATCAACATTGCAAAATCGTGAATGGCCAGTGTAACGACAACCCCTTCCCCATGCCGTGAACACCGCGCCATCAAACTCCATGCCACCAAATGCTCAAACAAAAACGTAAACCTGGTGAAATGCTGAAGCACTAGTAGCTTCGTCCGAACAAGATCCATTGCTTGGCAGGAGTCTGGCAATCAGGGTTGATGCACTTGGTCTTGCCGGGCTCGATACCCTCGGGCTGGTCGAAGGGAATGCACAAACTCTTTGCACCCATGGCAGGAGCCTGCTTGTCTTCGGCAACGCCATCTCCGAGTGCTGTACGCGCACTCTTCGCCTTGACCTCGTCTTCACACTTGTCGCCCTCGCAGTGGGGAACAAGAACGACGTTCTTGCCGTTCAGGGTGGGGACGAAGTCATCCCAGTTGGTAAGTTGGATACGGTGGTCCCGGTAAGCCTTGTCAGCCTTTTCGAACATGTCTTTCTGGATCTGCTCGAGTAGCTTGGGAACCTCTTGCGCAAGGCTGCCGACGTCGATGGTGCCACGTGCAGCGTCCTTGTCATCAATGTCACGGCGAGATGTGGTAACAACACCCTTCTCGGCATCCTTGGGACCGAACTCGATACGTAGAGGAATACCCTTCAACTCCCAGTCGTTGAACTTCCAGCCAGGAGAGTAGCCCTCGCGGTAGTCGGTCTCGACGCGAACACCAGCCTCGGTAAGGTCGTCAGATATCTTCTTGACCTTGCTGTAGAGATCTTCCTTAGCCTCCGCAGACATCCTGACTTGGTTAGCATAATGGCATTCATGAGTAATCCACGACAAACGTACTTGGCGGTGACTCCCACGGGGATGACAACAACTTGGATCTCAGCCACCCTAGGAGGAATGACTAGACCACGGTTGTCTCCGTGAGTCAGAATCATGACACCGATCGAGCGAGTAGTCAGACCCCATGAGTTCTGCCACACATGGACGTGTTCCGACTTGCCGGCTTCCTTCGCAGTGGGGTCCTCGACTGTAATGTTAAACATCTTTGAGAAATGCTGGCCGAGGGCGTGTGATGTTGCGGCTTGAATACCACGTCCAGTAGCGGGAATGAAACCCTCAATGGTTGTGGTGTAGTCGGCTCCAGGGAACTTCTCGTTTACTGTCTTCGTTCCCTTCACGACGGGAACGGCCAGTAGGTCCTGGTAAACATCAGAGTACCAATCCAGGATTTGTAGTACCTCATCGCTCGCCTCCTTCTGGGTAAGATGTGCGGTGTGGCCTTCTTGCCATAGGAACTCACGCGATCGGATGAAGGGCATGGGGTCTGAAGATCGGTTAGATGCAGTCAAGGCAAAGGTCGGTTGGATACTCACGCTTAAACTCCCATCGAACAACGTTGTTCCATTGGTTCAGCTTCAGGGGCAGATCGCGATGCGACTGAATCTTGCGCGCGAAGTATGGGTACATGGCAGTCTCTGAGGTAGGGCGCACAGCGACGGGCTTCTCCAGGTCAGACTTTCCACCCTTGGTCACCCACGCAACCTCGGCGGCAAAACCTTCAACGTGCTCCTTCTCTCGCTCCAAGTTGTCGGCGCTGATGAAGATGGGGAAGTAGGCGTTTCGGACTTTGAGGGTCTTGATCTGGCCGTCGAACCAGGACTTGATGTTCTCCCAGATGGCGTACGAGGAGGGCTCGAGGATGTAGCATCCGGCGACGTCGTAGTATGAGATCATCTGGCCCTTGGTAATGACCTGCTGGTACCAGTCTCCCAGGTCAGTCTCCTTGGCAACATCGATACCAATGAGTGCTGAGCCCTCAATCTGGCGCATAGTTAGTATTGCCTCGGGTCCGAAGAAGACATTTGAAGTTCTGACCGACCTTCTTCTTCTGTTGCTGAGGCTTCTTCGCAGCTTTCTGAGGGTTGCCGTCCTTCTTGCTCTTCTTGGTCTCGGAGATGGAAAGATCCTTCATCTGCCCGTCGGCAGCAGTGGCTTCGGCCATGTTGAATTATTCTAGGAAAGCGATGTTAACACCGTTGGAGATACAGTCGTGTTGGTTGTCAATGTGGAAACGATATGGGAACGGCAACAGGTGTAGATATTGTGCTGGGTGGCTTTGTGTATAGGGCAAGTTGGCGGGGCAGGCGGGGTATCAACACGCGACTTGGAGTTACTTACGCGCAATTGAGTCGGGGAAAGCTGAGGGGGAAGTCTGGGACTAGAGATATAGAGGATGCAAATACAGCGGAGTCACTCAGAGCTAAGACAGAGTCGGCTTGTTGCAGGCTCGTGTGAGTCGACGGCCAAAAGTGGTGGAGGGGGCCGAGTCATCGGCGCAGGGGTCCAAGCTAGCGCGATTGACCGACGGAGCTACGATTCGCCGCGCGGGCGGGCATTGCTGGAGATTTTCTGGACCGCGTAGAGGCAGCAACAACAGAGCAGAACAGCTAGAACCCAACACAATGGCAGGCATCTTCGAGCAGTCCCGCAGCGGAGGAACCCTGTGTAAGCTGGAACCGCCAAAATCAGGGCCGCAGAAAGCTAACTCGTGCAGTCCTCGGCGGCCAGAAAATCAGCGGACAGGACATTCGCGACCAGAACGTGCTTGCGACCCAGGCAATCTCGAATGTAGTCAAGTCGTCCTTTGGGCCCTCGGGCCTCGACAAGATGATGGTCGACGACATCGGCGACGTGACCGTGACCAACGACGGCGCCACCATCCTCAGTCTGCTTGATATCGAGCACCCCGCAGGCAAAATCCTCGTCGACCTCGCACAACAACAGGACAAGGAAGTCGGAGATGGCACAACCTCGGTCGTCATAATAGCCGCCGAGCTGTTGCGGAGAGCAAACGAGCTCATGAAGAACAAGATCCACCCCACCACCATCATCACAGGCTACAGGCTGGCCTTGAGGGAGGCGGTCAAGTACATGAACGAGAACATCAGCACCAAGGTCGATGCGCTCGGCCGCGACTCGCTCGTCAACATCGCGAAGACGTCCATGTCCAGCAAGATCATCGGTTCCGACTCCGACTTCTTCGCCAACATGGTCGTAGACGCCATGACTGCCGTCAAGATGACAAACAACAAGGCCGAGGTCAAATACCCTGTAAAGGCTGTCAACATCCTCAAGGCACACGGTCAGAGCGCCACGCAGTCGGTACTGGTCAAGGGCTACGCCCTCAACTGCACAGTCGCCTCGCAAGCCATGAAGACACGCATCACCGACGCCAAGATTGCTTGTTTGGACATCAACCTGCAGAAGGAGCGAATGAAGCTGGGTGTTCACATCACCATCGACGACCCAGAGCAGTTGGAGAAGATCCGAGAGCGCGAGGCTGGCATTGTCACTGAGCGCATTGAGATGATCCTGAAGGCCGGCGCCAACGTCATCATGACCACAAAGGGTATCGACGACCTCTGCTTGAAGCACTTCGTCGAGAAGGGTGCCATGGCTGTGCGAAGGTGCAAGAAGGAGGACCTACGAAGGATAGCAAAGGCCACCGGAGCGACGCTAGTCAGCACGCTTTCCGATCTGAACGGTGACGAGAAGTTCGAAGCGGCAAATCTTGGTCATGCTGAGGAGGTCTCTCAAGAGCGCATCTCCGACGATGAGTGCATTCTGGTCAAGGGCACCAAGGCCTTCTCTTCTGCATCCATCATCCTGAGAGGTGCTAACGACTACGCCTTGGACGAGATGGAGCGATCAGTACACGATTCATTATCAGCAGTAAAGCGAACCCTGGAAAGTGGACGTATTGTCCCTGGTGGAGGTGCTGTTGAGACTGCGTTGCACATCTACCTGGAGGAGTGGGCAACGTCAGTGGTAAGCCATTTCAATCCCTACATGTCTCACAGTATCACTAACAATTGGTTCAGGGCTCTCGGGAACAGCTAGCGATAGCTGCCTTTGCCCAGTCTCTCCTTGCCATCCCCAAGACACTCGCTATCAATGCCGCCAAGGATGCTACTGAGCTTGTCGCTAACCTCCGATCACGGCACGCTCTTTCACAGCGAACAGTGAACCCTTCAGACCCTTCGTCGCAAGACGCGAAGCAGCTAGCCAAGTCTAAGAACTACAAGAACTACGGTCTGGATCTCATGAATGGTAAGGTACACGATTGCCTAAAAGCCGGTGTGCTGGAACCCAGTATGAGCAAGGTCAAGCAGTTGAAGTCGGCAGTGGAGGCGTGTGTCGCCATCATGCGTATCGATACCCTGATCAAGCTGGATCCAGAGGAGCAAGGCGGAGGTGGTGACGACGGTCATGGACATTAGATGTCCCGGCGTCGAGAAGAGATAGACCGGTCTGAAAAGATAACGACAGCGTAATGAAGGCTCCAAGCCCACGTGCAAGATGCTCTTCCTCCGTCCCCGCTCATTCTTGAACAACACACTGAGGACTTTGACTAGAAACCTGCTTGCCAAGGCACTGACTCATGAAAAGTTTGGGGGCCACATGCTGAATGCAGTTAAATTGTAGGACCTTCGGACCGACCCTAGCACTTGTCCTCGAAGTGGTGTATACAACTCAGCCTTGCGGATCGCAACCACAACAGACAGGTTTTTGACGTTACAATCGGGGGACAAGTCATATTGTAAAACTGTCGGTTCAAAGACTAGGAAGTCTTACCAGTCTTACCAATTTTTAGTGCCTCGTCTTTGTGTTCTACCCTCGGCATGTCAAAACCCTTGGTAGAGATCTACATGCGAATCTGCCGCGCCGCCAACACACGCCTTACCGGTGAGGCTATCTCGCGACCAAAACATCCGACGTGCCTGGTGGTCACCTAGATGGGGAAGCGCACGGCTGTATTGGCTCCGTGTGGCTTATGTCGTGACCTATCAAAAGGCTGCACAAGCGAGCTGAGGAAGAAACAACCACCCGCCTCGCTACCCCATGCTCGTTGTACACCCGTTGTCCCTGCAGCGGTCACCATTACATCTAGCGTTCAGATGAATGGTATGTGTAAATGAGGAACTTCTGGGCTTCCAGTACTGAGAGAATGGGAACAATGACAGGAAACAAACTTTGTCATATCTAGCTATGCTGACGATCTAGTCGCTTCTTGAAGCGACTTCGTTTGCACTCTTCCACTGAGCCTCAATTTACACAAGCCTCAGCTGATCAGCCCGCCAATACCCTTTTCTCGTATCACAACCGCGACATGCAAGCCCCAGCGGGTCACTGCACGCCTTACGGCACATCGTCTTTCGCATTGCTCGCAACCCAACATGGGTACTTAGCTTAGAAAGTCTGCTCTTTCGCAATGGGGCTATCCTCATTCTCAATATTGCAAATCTTTGAATCTTGGGCGTCATGGCATATACCAAGCTTAGTCCGTTGCTCGCCATCCTCTTGTCTTCGAAGTATGTGGACGCTGCTATGATACGGGCGCCGACACCTGCTGTCACGCCTGCGCCTGCTGCTACAGCTGCTCCGCTTGCCGTCAGGGACATCACTACCATTGGTTATATATCCACGGGCATGTATGGCAGTACTACACTGTGTAAGAAGAGTCACCCAAATCGGGCCTTCGTGAATACTAAGACTGTTCAGATGAAACCATCACAGCGAACAATGAGGGTCATGTCATTGCAACATCAGGTAGTCTTTACAAGATCTGCGCCCCGGAGTCACTTTGCGAGTTCTTTTCTTGCGAAAATGATTATGCAGTGTTTCCCACCACGAGTATCTTCTGGTACGATGCTACATCTTCAACTCCTCTGTACCGATGATTGACATACTATCACAGTGGAGGCTCAAGCAGTACATGTAGCTACTGGGAACTCGTAAGATATTGGTTCCCGCACGAACTCAACATGAGACGTATACTGACTTCGGAAACTTGCAAATAGGCAACAGATATCAATGACCCTGCACCACTGACCAACTACTGGTGTGATGCCAAGACGGAGACTGGTGGACTGATCTTGATGGTCACACCTGATGATGGTATGCACTCTTTTCCCCACTTCCAACAACGCGTATGCTGACGGTGCATTTCAAAGACTCTTCGACCTCCCCGAATACGGGCTCAGCTTCGAATACCCCACTGTTCTCATCCTTCACGCCTGTGTCCGGTTCCGATACTCCAGAATCCTCGGATATACCAGCCGCTCTGCCACCCTCGGCAGAGGTTAAAAAGTCTAAGAAATCAACCCCAGTCGGTGCCATCGCTGGTGGAGTGGTCGGTGGCGTCGCTCTTCTAGCCGCCGTCGTTCTAGGTGTCTTCTTCTTACTTCGTCGCAAGCGGAAGCAGCAGAACAACACCACTACTAATAACAACGTGCCACAGCCACCTACCGCACCCCAGGCACCACCGGCAGGCGTTCAGTACTACCATGAGCAGAAGCCAGTTCCTCAGCAACAGGTCCAACAGATGCCTTCTCCACCTCCTCAACAACAACCACACTACGGTCATTATGATCCCAACGCGCAACAGGCGCCGCAGTTCTATGATCCCAACGCTCAGTCTGCGTATGCTGCGCAGCAGGGTAGCTATGCGATGCCAGAGAAGACACCCGCTGTGACGAACCCGGTACAGGCAAATCCATACTATGCGGACAACAGTGGACCAGTGAGCCCTGTGCCACAATACACGCCTTCCATGTCGCCGGCAGTTCCGGCGAACGTTAATGAGCTACCGGCTGGGAGGACGTAAGAACGAGGATGCGGTTGTGGATCGTGAGTAATGTGGCGCTGGTCTTAGTGGTTGTCGATGCCTCTATTCCCTCTTGACCAGTACCATACTATGTGTCGCATGATGGGTGACAGATCGATGTGCATATCAAGTGCGATTACGTTTCAGTCTATATGAATTATACCCCCTGTTGTTCAATTCAAAAGGAGTCGAGACCGACGTTGCAACAGGATGTTTACATCAACGAAGATGTATTCTTGGATGATGGAGCCGCTTAAGACATCTAGGCGTGCTGTTGAGTATGCGTTGTTACAAATCCATCATGACTTTGAACAATAACCCTTGTGGAAGCCCCAAGCCATCTTCTGATGTTCTTTTCCGCAGTAGTACGCATTACCACATCCAGCACACTTGGACTTTGCGCTTGGAGCTCCGCAATGACCGCACCACTTCTCCTTCGCACGGTTGTCCCACCTCTCCTTCGTCCTCAATGCCACTTGTTCGAGCCAGTCATCTACAGGTGTACCACTGATCGCCAAAGTGCGTTGGCTCTTACTGGAATCCGCACCCTTTGCTAGTTTACTGAAACGCACCGCAAACTCTTCGGGGGTATCCAGAGCAAACAATTGCTTTCCTTTTGGTCCAGGACCGCGACCTACATCGCCAAATTGCATAGAAGAAAGGTCGAGAAATGACTGAACGGTTTCGCTGTCGTGCGGGGAAAATCCTACAACCGCATGCTTCAGTTCTGACTCGTGACCACTAGTGTACATTGTACCCTGTGGGAGTACGTAGATAGCGGTCGTAAGCTTTGGGTTGCGGAAAGTTTCTTCAACAACAACGCGCCTACTAATGGTTGTCATGTAAGATGAGCCTGGCCCCTTACCATAAGGAAAATGTCGCACCCTCAATTTCGTCTTGTCCTGAAAGAGGGCGAAAAATATTTGGAGAAGACTGATGGCCTGGTAGCAGCCATCGTGATTGCGCGCTTGGTGAAACAAAGTCTCCAGTTGCTCGTTCGAGAGTGTGCTGTCCTCAATTTGGTCCTGAAGTAGGAAATCGGTGGGAAGATCTGGAGCATTTGGGGTACTCGCTTGCTGTTGATCTAGTATGATCCAGGTACACGCATTCTTGTTCCAGCCTTGAGTCACCAGATTATTGAGCGCGACTGTCCGTGGTTCCGTACCTGTGCATGTTGGTTAGTTATAGATCAACTTTCCTTTCTGTTTTGCAGCATACCGGGAAAGGCGACTTCTCTCAATCTAGTGTGTCGACAACGAGGCTCTGTAGTGATACGCTCGTAGTTTAGCAAGACAGCGATATCATAGAGATCCAGCACCTCTTCCGAATCTGTCATATTTGCCAGGGTCTTGCGAGATTCGGCACGTGTAATACTGAGATGGCGGGAGCGTTTTTAGTGAGATCCAGATTATGGCGCAGCCGCTTGACTATTCGAAGCTTAGCGCAAAACACGTCTCGAAAAAGGTGATGTCACCTGAGGACGCGTCGCAAGCTTGTATCTAGCTGCCAACACAGCAAGGGAAATCAACATCTTGTGGTTCTGTATGTCCAGTTCTTGCTCTAGGCTCAGGTGCTCGTATTGTTGCTACAGCGAACCTTGTACGTCTGCACGTCTATAAACGACGCCTAATCTTGGGTGAGTCGAGGTAAATGCAAGCCGACAAGCTTTGCCGTAGGTACGTTTGTGCTGTTAGCAGCGCTTCCGACGACGAGAACTCGCACGCCCTCCTAGAAAGGCTCCTCAAAACCAGAGATATTCAACAGCCTTTCTTACTCACCGAAGCTCTGATTTCTTACTCACCGAAGCTCTGAAGATCTATATCCCACAGGCTGTCCGCCTCTTTACGACCAGAGTCAGAACACGCAGACGACTGGGTGGTCGTCAATGCGAATACATCGCTTTCTCGGCTCGGGCTCACAATCACAGAACTGGCCGCGCTCTTACGCGTCTTGTACCACGCCGAGGACATCATAAAGTTGCCTGCCGGTTTCCTAAAACACCTATCAAACCTGTCTTAGAGCATGTTTTCCTCTCACTCTCAATTTACCTTGAAGCCTATAGTGTCAATTCAGCGAAGCGGGATTCACCATAGACGATGAAGAGGTGCATGATACAATGGACGATAGGACCGCGACCCCAGTCGGCTGTAAGGAGTATATCGACACGAAGCCGAAGCATGCGGCACGGCAGTAGTAAGGTGTGATGTCTATGCATTAGCGTACCCGAAGCTGCGGAGATTACCTACAACACGTATACTCCTGTCGCTCGTCCTTGTTGCTTGCTCTTGAGTACCTAGGTACACCACAACATCGCACAGCAAAGAAACTTCCATAAGAGCAAACTGCATCACTTCAGGTAGCACTATGTCTGTAGACGAATCGACAATACTCGAGAATCGAAGTTCGCGTTGCGGCGCAGAGCTTGAGCTATGGTCAATGGTCGATGGCCACGCCACAATGACGCATAAAACGACGGCTTCGGAAATTTTCATCGGCATAGTCGAACGAACCAATGAGTACACGGTCTCAAACTCGATGCACTGTGCTACCACAAAAGAGACCAAATGAGAAGACGCAACTATGAATATTGTCTTCTGGCATACTAGACTTTAGGTCCTCATAGCTACTACTCTATCAACAGGCATGTTTAACAAAATAGGTAGTAATCAACTCCTTCTCAGTGCCCTTGTTCGCAGGATTCTGCCAAAGTGTCGACTCGTCACCAACTTCACTATGCTTCGTTGTTGCTGTCTTCTCAGATACGTCGTCCCGCAATTGGAGTCCATATGCTTCGTTGGCCTGCTCTCGATCGTTTGATGCTGGTAGCGTTGGTTTATCGCTCTTGAATCCATCACGATCTCTTTTACTATTACCGAAATGGGAACTCAGAAGGCCTGGAACGTAGCGCACGAAAAACGGATTGAGGGCGGGTGCGCATGCGCAGACGATTCCGGCATTGACTTCAGCAAAACACCATTGGAATTGCTCAACAGCATCCCATGTATAATCGGGTGAGATCATGAGCGGCTTCAAGAGCGTTGTTCGACGAATGGCCACGAGGCATACGCTTGTGCAAATAGTCAGCAGATTTTTCCGATGACAATCTCGATGACTTACAATCCTCCGGTCGCGAATATGCCGCAAACAGTGATCTTCCGTCTCCGCGACATCTGTAGTCTTGCGACAACGGGTATCGGAAGTACCAAGGTAATCACGTCAATGACGATGTTCAGTACTGAAAGCGCCATGTACTTTGTTAGCTGATTCATACACACAGCCCCCGGCAAACGTGTGAGATCCCATGTTGCGGCTATCGGTCTGCAGCCAAAGGTGCTGACGAGGTCGTAAATTGTTGCGTACACTATTACACAGGCGATGAGCATATGGACCAATGTGCGGAACCCTTTCTGTGGTGATAAACGTAGGTAGAAAAGTAGGATGGAGAGCTTTGAGAAGGCAAGGCTGGTGGCATATAGGATAGTACCAACTAGCGTCCACTGCGCGTGTCATTAGTCGTGCAGCGATAATCTTGTAGTGCTATACCTACTTTCTGAAAGGGAAGCTCATAGTCTTCTGTCTTGACTTCCCACATATGGTAGCCCAAGCCGGACTTCATATCTATACACCGTTCAGCTTTGTAAAATAGGCCGAATGATGTGAAACACACGTGGAAAATTGCAACCGAGCAGCGCAAGGCTGCACATCATTGCAAACACTATCACATCTACACGTGTTGAATTAGCGACAACAACTCTCACGTTCTGTACGCTATCCAAACGACTTACAGTCATTGAGGTGGATTCCCATCTTGGTAACATGCGCTCTTGTAAAGAGCTGCAAGACTACTGCTACCAGAGCAAGTGCGGTTGTCGAGATACCGACAGCAGCGAGTTCTTTGTGAAGATTTGGTGGATTGACTGCGTGTCTAGTATGGCCCGGCGGTGGGACTGCCACGTAAACTGATGCTGTGCTCATTGTCGCTGATTTAGAATATAGTTGTAGCTCCAAGTCCGAAGCTAGAAAGCTAAGATACGAGAAGCGTATTATAGACTTGGACTGAATCCATCAGCACTCCAGGGTTTGCTGTGCCTCATACTAACATGATACCGCTGGAGTGGTTCCAATGCGTCACCAAATCAAGGTGAATCCCTTTCCACGAGGCTGTTTTTGGTATGTATCTACAAAGCGAAACCGAATCCATGGATGTACCGGGAGGATTCTGACTTGCATTGAGAGTTGTTGACCTTAGCCAGCGATGTGCCCGATACTCCATTCGTTCTCGGTTCTAGAATAAGATAATTCGACTCCGCAGCGACAAGAGCTCCGCGACTCTGCAAGTCATAGTCATTCAAGTCAGGATTGTTTGTATTAGGAGATGCCGGTTTAGATGATGTGGCTGTGGAAATGCATATGCCTGCACATCTGCATATAAAGAGCGGATGGACGGCACTAGTCCAGCAGGGATTTCCGGAACAGGCTATAGCACAACTCAACACCCCACAGAAGGATTCAATGTCATATACCACACGGAAACAGACCCTAGTATCAGCCCTGTCCACAAGATGATACGTGTGCATATGCGGCGCGGTTGTGCTGAGATGACTCGTTGCTTGCAGTCATGACCCAAGAGGTAATGGTAGCTGTAGGGTATATGTGTGGCAGCTTGCTGTTGAACTTGGGTTGCGTTGTACTTTTCATGTTCTCTTGTGTGTCATCATGGGCGACATGGCAAACCCCCTTCCATATGCTGTCAATCCCCTTCCTTTCGCGGGAAAAGTCATCGCGGTTACTGGAGCCAGTCGAGGCCTGGGTCTAGCCCTTAGCAAGTACTTGCTCATCCGTGGTGCTACTGTCAGTAACGCCCCTGTAGGAACTGCATATGAGATATTCGCTGACTTCATACACACACGCCTACGTAGGTCTCTATGTGTGCAACTTCAGCTGACAACCTCTCCAATGCTGCCAAAGAGATCGACGGTGAACTTCCGGATGCCAAGGGCCGGTACTGGACGTGTATTGTGGACATTGCCAACCTCGATAGTGTTCGCTCTTGGATTGAAGAGACCGTCGCAAAGTTTGGAAAGCTCGATGGGGCGGCGAATGTTGCAGGTAAGCTCGATTGACCTCTGCAAGTACTGAAGACGTCGTTGATCGGATCCTCAGCGGTGGAGCAACGCGAAATCTTCCCCATAACAGATCTTGACCCAGAGTACTTCGCCAGGCTAGTCAATGTAAACGTTGTGGGCACCTTTCATTGCTTGAAAGAAGAGATGAAGGTTATCAAGGATGGAGGCTCGATCGTGAACGTCGGGAGTATTGCGAGCCAGGCAAGTTGAACGAGTACGAGCTATATGAGACATGTGCTGACTTCGTATCTTCACCCCTGTAGTACGCGACATATGGTACTTCGGCCTACGTCGCAGCTAAGCATGCACTCATCGGCTTGACAAAAGTTGCTGCTTTTGAAGGTGCATCGAGACGAGTCAGAGTCAACGCGCTGTGCCCGTGAGTGATGCTAGTACTTGACGAGAAGCTGAGCTGACCATTGACAGCGGCTGTTTCAATACACCGATGATGACAGAACCGTTCAATTCGTCACAAGGGCAGTTCTTCCTAAACAAGGACAACATTCCATGTATCCTCAAGCGTGAGCTCCCAGAAACATGGGAAATTGCTGGGTCCATTGCGTTTCTACTTGGTGATGAGGCTGCACACGTCACGAAAGCGTCGTGGTTTGTTGACGGCGGCTGGACGGAGGGAACTTATAGTTCTGGCTGAGGTCGCCAGGGCAATACGCATCTTGATCGACCGGAGCCTTCAGATAAAACAGAAACAAGATATTGACCCAAGACTGATTTGTGTCGATATGGAGTGCACCGGTGTCCAGAAGCAAGATGTAAGGAAGTTCAGAATGAGCGCGATCGCGTTCTCGGTTTCCGCGACGCGACCATCGTGGTTCAACCGCCATCCGTAGCTAGCTGGGGGTTATCTTCCGCGACACCGCCATGACCGCTCCAATCAATCACTTATCACTATCTCACCCCCGTCGCCTTCTTTCCGACGGGATAGAGATCACGTGCGTATCCTTTGATGGTCCCAACGTCTCCGTCGGAAAAGGTAGCAATGTGCCTTCATGTGCACCTTTCCGTGGAGAAGGACGGGTATCCAGTTACCTATATAACTCCCAAAGACCCAGCACGATGAAGAACATAAAAACTCCAAAACATCCTCTATCTCAATCATCAACACAGCTGCAGCCAGACAGATACCATGGCTCCTCTATATGCAGACGCCAGCATTACCCAGCTCCAGCGCGATGCAGATGATTGTTTGCTTACATATGGAACCGCATTTCATCCCGAAATCATCACCTCGACCAATGGCATCAACGTGGTGACTGCCTCAGGTCACCGAATGATGGATGTAAGTGGCATGCAGCGCAAGACCATACTAGTCAGTCAACGTTGATCGTAAATTATAGTTTACCTCAGGACAAATGTCTACTCTAATCGGACATGGCCACCCTGAGGTCGTGAAAGTGATCGCAGAGCATGCACAGCATCTCGATCATCTCTTCAGTGGGATGCTGAGCCCTCCCGTAATAAACCTTGCAAAGCGTCTGACTGGTGTCGCGCCTGCTGGACTTGACAAAGCATTCTTCCTAAGTACAGGCGGAGAAAGGTAAGTTGTGATTGCGAGAAATACGTAGAAAACATGCTCTGACTCCGTACCTCTACACCTGCAGCAACGAGGCCGCTATTCGATTAGCCAAATTCTATACTGGTAAATGGGAGATTGTTGGCCTGGCTGCCTCGTGGCATGGTATGACGGGTGCATCGCTTGGTGCTCAATACCATGCTGGGCGTTCTGGTTACGGCCCCAATATGATCGGAAACCTAGCACTGCCCACCCCCAACTCCTATCGTTCGATATTCAGACACCCAGATGGTACGCATGACTGGAAGACAGAACTGGACTATGGCTTTGATCTTCTGGACAAACAGTCATGCGGCTCGCTTGCAGCAGTCATCATTGAACCCATATTGTCAAGTGGCGGTATGCTAGAGCTTCCACCTGGGTACTTGAAGGCATTGAAAATGCACTGTGAAGCACGAGGTATGCTTCTCATCGTCGATGAGGCACAGACTGCACTCGGAAGAGCTGGTGACATGTTCGCGTTCACACACCATCCCGAAGACGAGGGCGCCGTACCGGATATCCTGACACTCAGCAAGACGCTTGGAAATGGAATACCACTCAGCGCCATCATGACATCGAACCGCATCGCTCAGCATGCCAAAGACAACGGTTTCCTGTTTTACACTACGCACATCAACGATCCTCTTCCAGCTGCTGTTGGCGATAAGGTTCTTGAGGTTGTCATCAGAGACGATCTCTGTGCTCGTTCCAAGAGACTCGGTGTCAAGCTTCAAGCTGGACTAAGACAATTACAGTCACGATACGGTTGTATCGGTGACGTACGTGGCCGAGGCCTCATGGCCGGCATGGAAGTGGTTAGCGACAGGAAAACGAAGGTTGGCGCCCCGGAAGTCGGAGCTGCAGTGTCAAAAAAGATGGTAGACATGGGTCTTTGGGCCCAACTAGCGACAATGCCATCTTTTGGTGGGGTGTTCCGGATTGCGCCTCCCATCACTGTCACGGAGGAGCAGCTCGACCTCGCTCTATCGATCATCGAAGAAGCTTTGAGGACAACTCCGGGTACAATGCCGTTATACACTGATGTCGATCCTGGACGTTCGTTGGATTGAACATGCTATCCTGTGGAGGGTACACTTAGAACCGAATACTGGCTCCTTCATTAGCAGTATGAATGCCAGCTAGCAGCTTTCTCTCAGGCATCTAGGGGATTTTCTGATAGATTATGAGACCTGCCTTGCGGATGCTGAGCAAGTATTGAAACTTCATTCGCCGATCTTCGTCGCTTGTGATCTCTTGGTGAAGCTCGACTAAAGGGTGCTGGCCGTAAGTCTTGATTGGATACGTGAGATGTCTATCGCGCAAGAGCTGAATGTAGGTGTGCAAGAAGTAGAGCCTATAACTACGCAGTACCGGTGAGTACAGACTCTTCGCTGTGATGTTTGGATCGCTCAAGTGGAGCGAATTAGATTCAAATGTGAATTGTGGAGCTGCGTGGGTACGGTGACAAAGTTGTAGATATTGTTACAAGGAGACCTCCTAGTATGGCTGCTCACTGTCGCAGTCTTAGCTGATGCACTAAATGTGGGTTGAGTCAGAAATAGAACTGTCACGTTCTTGTCCACACATATCATAATATCATGAATTCCTAGGTGTATATCTAAGTAATACCTCACCTTGGTCCTTGATTTATGCTTCCAAACCACTGCTACCTACTGCGGTACGTCGTCACGCTTGATATCTCTTCCTTTGTCTCCAGCATACCCGGACCACTTCGCGCCGCCTGGCCAACGATCATTCCAGAGCTTCTTGCCTTCGTCACCTTGTTTGGATGTACTGTTGTGTTCTCGCATCCAGCAATCTATGCACCACTCTTCACTCGGCTGGAGTTTATCTACGATGCTGTTGCACTGGCGCTGTATAGGGTAATGTTGGGCTAGTCTGCATAATGTAAAGGGATGTGTAGAGCTGAGGAGAATATGTTGGTCTGGACAAGAGTATTTAGTATAGTTGCGGAAGCACATTGGGAGAGTGCCGTGGTCAGGGTAAAGCAAACAGAGAAGAAGACCTGCCTAGGCGACTCGTTTTAATGATCCGATATTGTGAAGACATGGCAACAGTGACTGAGGCTGATGTAGAGACGATATCATGAATGGCAAAAGTTTGACATTTTGCACTAGCAAGCTAGCATAACAATATATTTACAGAAAAGAAGTTACTGGCTAGGCCAGCGAAGCGCACATCGACACACACCTTCATCAAGTCCGCACCGCTACGACTACTTGAAGTACCAAGCCGTGAAGTCATTCTATGGCTTACGGGCAGTTCACAGTGATAGACGCAGAACCGGTAGAGAAGTATCCCTCGGTAGCGACAATCTGGTAGTAGTGGCTACCAAGAGTCATGCCCTTGCTGGCCCAAGCATCGAAGTGAGTCTTCATGTTCACGGATCCGCTGGAGCGCTTGTTCTGGCGAACAGACCAGTACTGCTGAAAGGTCCTTGTTCCATCGATGGATGGCTGGTTAGTACGGGTCGACTGAGCGATCTTGTAGGAAGAGCCGTCGGCAGTCACGGTACCCTTGTTGCTAGCCTGGGAACTCGGGTCATAGGTTCTGTCAACGAAATCAGTATATATCCCAGGTGGAAATTGTACAGGGAAATTGCTTACCCGAAGTTCTCAACGACATAGTATTCGACGAGAGGGTTACGTGTCCAGCCATAGATGGCAAGGTAGGAGTTGCCGTTGGGGTTGTAGGAGCCCGAGTAGGTAACGGTGCTGATATGATCAGCAAGTGTTTCTCATCAATTGTCTACTCCAAGGAGTTGACTTACCGGGCCGATCCAGGGTTCCAGCCCTTACCACCAACAAAGTTGCCGCCGCTTCCCCAGTTGACGCTGTAGCTGCCACCTGCACCGTTGGTGTAAGTAACCTTGGAGCCACCATCAGTCCACCAAGAGTAGACTAGAATCTTTGGTCAACTACTGCTTACACGTATATCAGTGATTCAACTTACAGCAGCCGTTGTGTGTTCCTTCGGCGTTGGGGGTGCTCTGGCGAGCGACGAGGTCGCCGGAGGAACGAGCAGCTACATCAGTGGCGGGAGCAGCGAAAGCACCAGTCGCAGCAACAGCAGCAGTGATGAGGGAAGTAAAGGACACCATATTGAATATGAGGAGACTAAGGTTGAAAGCGGTGGGAGATGGTTAGTCGTGGTGGTGATTTACGAGGACGACTCATGATGGCTTTATAGCCGTTGCTATTGTACACCGCGGCGTGATGGTCGAATGGAGTAGGCCCGGTCCTGCTGGCAAAGCCAAGACGAACATTCTCGCCATTGCAACGGCCGTCCATCTCTTAGCAGCTAGGATGTAGATCAAGGACTGAGGCGGAAGGGACACTAATATGCCACGCTTGGCGTTCGTGAAGAAATGTGCCTGCGAAGGGAGTGGGCTAAGCCAATAGCATCAACAGCAGCTCGGGATATTTTGGAATTCCAGCTCATGAATCAGGTTTGATTGGCTGGTAGCTTGAAACAAAGATTCATGGGACAAGGCCGTGCGGTCATTAACTTAGATGTCAATATCTCCGTTATGGGGCTGGCTTCGGGTCATGGCGGCGCTATGGCCGTCCTGGCAAGAACTCCTCCACCTATGTTTCCCATCTCTTTCGCATGCATACGCCAAGCTCTCCGCCTTTGCATTCTTCCAGCGGTTAAAGAGAGTCTTGGCTCGAATACCGAATCGTGGAGCCGTGAGCTGTTAATCTATGTGAAGCCGCGTGACACGTGTGGCGCTTGGAGGTGGCGGTAAAGGCATAGTTCTTACACATCGCTCCGTGTGATTTTTCAATGTCCAAGAAGCTCGGTATGCAGTATAGCATTTCATGTATAGGCTGTATGGTGTTGGCGATGTCACAGTGATAGATGAAAGGGGACTGAGGGGTTTTCGTAGGCGTCCATGCGTGCTGCCAAGCAACTGCGGCCCTGCAGCTTGCTTGAGCCCCATATCCGGGTGTTTGTTTTCCATTACCATGACGCCCGTATCCTAGGCTGATTGATCAGCGAACAGAGACGAAACCACGCTGGCAAGTTACCATGATTGGGCTACGTTCCGATCCTTCAGCCCGGTCAAGCGCTCACGCTCCCGGTCCCGTGCCTCGAGATCCTAGGTAGAGTGCCGTTTTGGAACGATCTTTGATCTTCAAAACAAGCATTTGGCGACCTGAACAACTCCAAGATACCAAAGCGAATTATCGCGCTACCAAGGCCACGCAGATGAGACCTTGCATGCCAGCAGACAAGACTGTCACAACCTTAACCGACCCATCACGTCCACGTCATCGCAGCCGCGGATGCTTCTTCCAAACATGAACACTAGACCTGTACTGCAGTGGTTGCACTTGCAAAATGCGAGATGATCACATGGTGCCGTTCAGCCGTATCCCGGAGAATTGCAAGCTGCTTGATGTTCCGGGAAACTTAACGCACGAATCACAGTTTACCCACCATAGTACGAAGCCCCGTCTGCGGTACCTGTACATAGCCGTCTGCACCCCAGATTTCAGAATGTAGAGAATGCATATCGACCTTGCTTGCCCAGGCTCTTGGTATCGTATAAGATGTCTTGTCCAGGCTTGTCCCGGCGGGTGAAGGGCGATTGCGTGGAAGCTTGGTTGAACCGCTGATTATGAAGGGTCAAATTATGGAAATTGGTACATGAGAGTCTGCACCGCGTGAAACAATGCATACAACAGGCGTTAGAAGGAGTGTCACCGATGAGCGTAGTCAGAAGGCTGACGTCTATACAGACAGCAACGAAACAAGTACCATTTACTGGATAACTCTTTGTATCCCTTCGAAGCCATGTGAGCTAACACACTTTGATAAAAGATGTTCCTGGTAGGTGTGCTCAAGATATACAACTGGATCGGTAATCTCTGTCTTTTCATACCTCTCAATGATGTGTTCTTCAATTTCAGATTATGGGGATACTAGAAGTGTCAGAATCGTGCTACATCATGACATCCTCTAGAGTGCTCAGAGCATATTCACACTCACCTTCACCTCGCATCGTCGTCGACAATACTACAATAAGTTTCAATACACGGTGAATGAATACTATGTACTCTCCAACGTTTACCGTTGACGAACCTTTCCCAATCGCCAACAACATCAACAACCTCCTCTGCCTTGAACCTCTCTGTCATATTTCTTCAACTCTAAGCCTACTGCTACACCAGACACCAAGATCTAACAAGAATGTGCAGACGCAACTACTACTGGCACACTGCGTGCGAGCACATCAAACAAGACTACGCGAACCCATTCACGATGTGTGGCAAAGACCCCGGAAGCCGGTTTCGACTACCGTGTCCAGTCGCTGTCGAAGTCGTTTTGGATTGTTCAGGTCATTGCAGAGATTGCATGGAGACCTTGGAAAAGAAACTCGAAGTTTGGAGAATTCGGCAGCAAGCAGGTTGGGAGTGGCAGCCGAAAAGGCCAGTCGCCTAGGGACCTCAAAGCTGGGCAGATATAAGGTGATCTCTGGGCAGTACGTGGGAAGGTTGAGTGGACAGGCTGGAAATGAGGTCCGTGGGACTACGAGATGCTGGACTCGAAGTTGACACGCCTGAATATGCTCACGAAATTCCTACAAGACAGTACCACAGCCAGGCGAGAGAATAAGATTGCATGAATCTTTCAGTCATATTGATCGCTACGTCATTGCTCTGACCAATTTCATGTACTTCGTCCTATCACACTGATCGCTACACTTATGTTTCAGCGAAATCGTTTGCAGAATGCCGCAATTTGGTAAAGCTTCCTCCTTCAACCATTCCTCCCCAGCCAAACACCTGTGGCTCAGTAAACTGACATAAGAAAAAAAAAGAAAATGGGGTATTGGGTATTGCGCTCATTATGGGGTATATCGCGAAGCAAAACGCCACGCGTTCAAATCGCATCCGATGTTCATAATCCACATCCATCTCTTCATTACGTGACTCATCATCTCCTTCCTTTCATGTCGTTAATTTGTGTCGTGTTCGTCGTTCAAAGATCAGGATCTTCTTCAATTGAAATCTCTGGCTCGGGGAGCCATTCCCTCAGCTGCATCATCCTGTTCCTGCAATGTATGATGAAGATGGAAATGGCAAGGGAATTCCAGACATCGCAACCTTCCTGCATAAAGTCGTACATGGCGAGTAGACGCACAGAAGACTGTTCGTTCTTCTTAGTCGAAGGCGCGTAGCTCACGAAAGCCATAACGGTGTGCGTTGCGGTAATGCCATACAGTGTCGGAACTTCAGGCACATTGGAATCTCCTCGGTCTGTGGCCTGGTCGATCTGCAGGGCATCATACCACAACTCGTGCAGACGATCGAGCTTTTCGATCATCTTGCGCTCTCCAACCGCCGGGTGCACATGCTTTGAGAAGGTGACGGTCTGGAATAGCGGAAGTTGGGACCAGAGGTGTTCAACTCCGCCATCCTTCATAGCCCACTTCGTGTACGCCTTGACGGCCTTGCCAATCTGGAAATGAGGAGCCCGCTTCGTGCGCGTGTGCCAAGCGTCACGAGAGACACTGCCCAGATCGAAGAGCTTCTCAAGAGCATACTGCGCTGGATAATGTCAGTAACATGCTCGCAATAAATGGGGCTGCAACATACCACTGTGCTCGGTGCCATAGGCTGGTTTGATGAATGCCTTGTCAATGTTCTCGGTGAAGAGGTCTGCGGGAACGGTCTCAAGGTCAGCGATCCAGCTGATGGGCATCAATGGCTCGAAGCCGCGCATGCCCAGCTTCTGGAAAAGGAAGACAGCGTCCTCAGACCAACCAGCATCGCGCAGCTCACGCGCTTGCTGGTCCTGTCTCTGCCTCTCTTGGTCGTGATTCACTTTCTTCTGTGCAATCATGTAAGTTCCGTCATCAACAACCATGGTTTCCTCGTTCGCATCCCACAAGTCGGCAGAAGAGCCCTCTGTCTGGTCGTCTCGCGCGGCGGGTGATTTTTTGGCTAGCATGTCGCTCTCTAGGTCTTTGGAAGAGACGGCTGATGCTGGAGGCGACGGCGGCAACAAGGCCGCGTCGATGTCGAAGTGAGTGGTTGAGGCTGGCGGATCGCATGTCTTGACAGGCACTTCTGGACTCATCTCTCGTGTGAGTGGTGAGGTCTTTTTGGGAAGGGTCGTGACTCGGTTGGGGATCGCGGGCGCCTTAAACGCGAACGGCTTCTCCCGCCGGTGTTGTATCTTGCGCGGACTGACATAGTTCCAGATAGTCTCGGGAATTCCGCGAAGAAACGCCATGGTGAGGAGTCTTGTGTGGTGTTTGTGTTTGCTTGCACAGAGCTAGGTTTGTCGACAGGCGGTCGTGGACGTCGTGTGGAAAGAGCTTGGTGGGGCCTTCCAGTCGATGTGCGAAGTCGCGGTGAAGGTGAGGGTGAAGCGTACTCGATTCCCCATGCGGCAGGCCAGTGTACCGTCTTTGTTTTCTTTGTCGCCTTGTTGAACTGCTAGTCGTCCTTCACTCACAGTGAGCAAAGACGAGGAGAAAAGGAGTCATAGTGAAAGTAGGGCTTGTTCCTGCATGCGCACCCGCACCTGCAGCCCTGGACTTGGCGTGCCACGCTGTCACATGGATCCTAACCAGCTACGGCAAGCACCAGCCGGAGCCTGCAGATTGCGGTGAAGATCTAATCAGATGGAACTCTGACACCCCACTAGATCTTTGGATCCCCGCCAAAAAAGAGTCGAGCCGCGATCGGGAAGACATTTACGTGCAAGACTAGGTTTTTCCAATCACTCTCTTTTCCCACAACAACAAAATGGCAGTCACAGAGCAGGATACCCAAGTGTCCACGCTTCGCAACATCCTGACCTCCGAGTCGGAGCCCCTCGCCCGCCGCTTTCGCGCTCTTTTCTCTCTCAAGCACCTTGCAGGTCTGCAGCCACCCAGTGCGCAGACGGTCCCCGCAATCGAGGCCATCGCTGCCGCTTTCGCATCGCCGTCAGCTCTGTTGAAGCATGAACTCGCCTACTGCCTGGGCCAGTCTGGCCATGATGCTGCCATCGCACCCTTGAGGGGCGTACTCGAGGACAAAGAGGAGGATTCCATGTGCAGGCACGAGGCTGCCGAGGCGCTCGGTGCACTGAGCGACAAGGGCAGTCTCGAGCTGTTGAGGGCGTTGAGGGACGATGTCAAGGAGATCGACGTTGTGCGCGAGACTTGCGACATCGCCGTTGACCGCATCGAGTGGGATCATGGACTGCAAAAGGGACAGGAGAAGTTGAAGAAGAGGTATGATATATCCGATTCTATATAGTCGGTCTGGTTGCTCACAAGGAACAGTGACTTTACGTCCATCGATCCTGCGCCGCCGCTACCACAGGGCGCTGAGAAGCCATCGATCCCAGAGCTAGAGAAGACACTGCTAGACACGTCCCTGCCATTGTTCCAGCGCTATCGAGCCATGTTCGCCCTGCGCGATCTCTCCTCGCCGCCCGACCTTCCCACTGCCGTCCCGGCTGTACAAGCGCTCGCTCGCGGATTCACAGATCCATCTGCCCTCTTCCGCCACGAGATCGCCTTTGTCTTTGGGCAGTTGTCACACCCAGCGTCCATCCCCAGTCTTACAGAAGCGCTCAGTAACACAAAGGAGGCAAGCATGGTCCGACACGAGGCTGCCGAGGCACTTGGAAGTTTGGGCGATGAAGAAGGCGTCGAAGACACCTTGCGCAAGTTCTTGAACGACCCAGAACAGGTAGTACGAGACAGTGTAGTTGTAGCGCTTGACATGGCAGAGTTCGAGAAGAATGGAGAGATGGAGTATGCCATCGTGCCGCAGGCTGTGGCAGCTTAGAACCGAAGGTATTGCATACACATGGCGTTTTGGGTATATAGAAATCAACATGGCCACCATAGGCAGAACATCCGCTTCAGTTGTTGGTATTCCACCTGTAAGATAGCAATTAGCATAAGCTCAGCTCTGCATGTGGACCTCTCGACGTACTTGTGACCGCAGTCGCACTCGTAGAAGACGGTGCTTCCTTCATCTGCACTCCGCAGTTGCTGCGTGTAGTATCGCACCTCCTCTCTTCCACATTTTTCGCATGGATGATTGATGATACTGCTGGTTTGGACATCGGCTTCGGAAATGGTCTGCACCTCAGACCTCTTTGCCCGCAACGACGACGGAAAGGCGGTAGGCTTAGAAACTGTAACGACCGTCTTGGATGATGTGTCTAGCACTGGTCAGCCTGGCTATATCCATCGTTGCGCAACATAGATGCGCATACCTTTACATTGCGCTCCACATGCCGCGCAGGTCAGGATGACATTTTGTTTGCCGGCAGATCCGTCGAGGAGGTTTCCGCAGTCAGTGCAGAAGACTAGACTACCAATAGCCGACATTGTGAGCGACTTGTCGATTTGTCGTTTTAAGGCGGGTGATTCCGAGGTTGGTGTTGGAGTACAGGAAAAAAGTTACGGGGAATCGCGACTTCCGCGGCTGCAGCCAAGCTAAGACAGGAAGGGTAGGCGGTGAGAACGCGTCTGAATGTCGTGCACCACCACGTGCATTCGATCATCGCATCGCATACGACTTTCACCCTAATTTGTTACTAAGAGCTCCATCAAGCAGTGACCGGTCAGTTGCTTGGGAGAAGCATGCGCGCACGTAGGCTCACATAGCCATATGCCCCGACCCATCCAATCCACCACGACGGCATCTCCACTGTGCTTGTCTGCATACACAAGGGCTCGCCACGACGAGCGCAATGAATGGCAACTGGCATAATGGCAACGGAGGTGGGCTCCCGTACAGAAGGCCTCCTCCCACAGTGGACGAGGCCCTTCCGTATTCGCCCTTTACCTCCATCATCCCCTTCTCGCCTGGTCAGTAATTCTGCTTCACTTGCGCACATTGCCAGAGCACATTTCTCTCACCTGGCGCAGAGGTTGGCTAACAATCTTTAGAAATAATTCCATTCCCAACCGCCGAACCTCCCACTCCGCCCTCTACCCTGAATCCTGAGCAACAGAAAGCGGCGAAGAAGGCTGTGGGAATCTTGAACGCAGAGATCGAGGGCCAGTCCACAGCCCAGCATCTTCACGATACCCTCAATCAGCTTCGTAGCCTCCTGCTTCGCGATAAGCTACCAGAGTAGTAGGTCCATGCCTCTGCCCCAGGTGAAAGCCGTCCCTAATGTTTCCAGTCACTTCAAGCCCATGCCACTGCTAGCGACCTCTTCACCAGACAGCCCTACCAAGAACTCTAATGGTGATACGCCCAATGCCATATCTGGGCTGAGTCCATTTGCGCGCAAGCTCTATGAACAAACGAATGTAGCCTTCACGGGTAGGCCTCCTTGTCGCCTTGAACATGCGGCCACTAACCAGGACAGCACCGAGTGTCAAGCCACCCGAACAACCTCGAAAAGAACACGCTCCTTCCCGAAACACTGTTGCTCCTTCTCTTCCTCTACAACAGGCTCACCTAGCAGCCCCGCCGCCACCAGCCACCACCCCCAACGGCCATGCCCACGCACACAACGCGGACTTGCCATATCCCTCGAGTGCTCTATCTTCCGCTCCCAGCAGCACACCCGTACGCCCCCCTGGCCCGGCCGTCATGATAAAGCCAAAGGCAGTCGCACGCGGGGACTACAAGTACATTGACAACATCAACGTTGGAAGTTTATCACAAAAGAAGGAGGACAACAGAGTCGAGAGCGGCGTCACGGTGTTGAGACCGCACGAACGAGAGATTGCCGACGGCAAGATTGAGGCGCTGGAATCTTTCGTCACAACTTTGACTGAAGACAAGGATGATCTGGACGGCTCACTGCATTTCACCAAAGTCATGACTTCTGACGGCGAATTCAGCATCCTGAAGCACCGGGCAATGGAAACTCTTTCCGAGAAGATGTCTGGTGTAGTCGGCCTTGGTCGCTTCAACGTGCTTTCCGTAGATCTGGCCATGCAGATACAATCACTCCTGCATCCGGCTGTCGTGTCTACGACCAAGAATGGACTCTTTCCCCGGGATGAGGGTAACTCAGAGCTTGTGGAGAATGTCGCAACAGCCAAGTTTGCACTAAAATCATCCAAACTTTTGCTGGAAACCATGATCGAGGGCCGTGACGACTACCGAATGCGACGAGAGGACATCATCGACACCGTCATTGATCTTACGAAGCTGATCAAGGACTCGTGCATCATTCCTATCGTTCAATCACGGCGTTCTGGCGAGGCTCAAGATTTGTTCAATGCGGCATCAGCTTACAGACAAGAGTTACAGGTGGTGTTACGACTGTGTGGAGCTGTTCTTGCCCGGTTTGCTACTCTCATCGGCAAATACAACCTGCCAGACCGAGCACTCAACACCTTGGAGTATCTGACGCTGGAGTTACTGGTGGAGCAGAACAGCGAAAGCGAAAGAGACTCTGTGTTTACCATCAAGAAGTTTGAACATTTCCGCCAGAAAGCTATGGATGTTCTTGCCCAGATTTTCGCTCGCCATCCAGGCCAACGACGATCCATTGTGAATGGTATCCTCGGCAACCTAGAAAAGCTGCCCGATAAGAAAGCGAGCGCGAGGCAGTTTTTGTCGGCTCGAGAAGTTCCTATCATGACGATATCTGCACTGTTCATGCGATTCGTTCAGGTTGTCGCAACAAATCCGACCACTCGTACTGCGTCACAGGCAGACAACGTGCTTGCGAACATGGCCGAGGACGATGTTAGCGACTACGAGCCTGGTCAAGCACCCCTCAAGAACTCAAAAAGAGCAAACGGAAGCGAATCGCCTGCGATAAAAGCTCAGAGACTAAGCACGGAGGCTGCCGCTGAAGCCTCATACATCGTGAAGGAACTTTGTGACAAAGCATCGAACACTTCTAAATCGGGCGACAAACCATTCCGCAATCTTCTGGACTTGTTCATAGATGACTTCTGTAACGTCCTTGGTTCTCCCCAATGGCCAGCTGCTGTTGTTCTCTTACAGATGTTCTTAGTCCGCATGCGAACCATACTCGTGGATGATCAGGGGACCAAGCACTCTGTAGTCGACAAAGACATGGCGCTCACAACCATGGCGACGATCGGATGCGGCGTTATCGACTTTAGAGATCAACTTAAAAAGATGAGGCAAAGGCTGGATATCTCACAGTCAGATTTGTCGTCAGGACTAGATCGTCTCGTGAGCGATGCCTTGAGTGAAGACGTCAGAGAGAGGGTCAACGATGTGGATTTACTAGCTTTCGATGGCCCTTACCGCATGGTTCTTGAATCTTTGGTCGGCTACCTCGATCTGCAGCCTTCTCAAGAAGACCCGCATCTACAAGCTGCGACTGGCTTTTATGTCAGTTCGTGGCTCACGGCTGTCGTCAAGACATTTCCCGAGCGAGATGAGGGCCATAGGCCTCAAGCTATCGCGACTGTTCAGCAATGTTTGGAAAGCATGATTGCGGACCCGAAGTGGCTCGCTCAAAAATAGTAAGTTTCCCAACCGATCCAAGACCGTTCCGCAGCTAATACCATCTGATAGCAAATTCCAGTCCGTATCGGATGATCAGAGCAAGCTAGCTGCTGGTGTCATCACTTTACAAAGCCAGGTGTGCAGATACCTCTCGCAGATTGTCAATCACATGCAGATTTACGCCCGGGACAAGAGTTCCTCGAAGCTCCGCACAAGAGGAACAGCAGGACTGCAACAGCTGCTGGACAAAGACTCAAGGGTTATCTCTGACGAACATATCATCAACATGATTCCATCACTAAGAGATAGTTCACCAATGGTTCGAGAGGCGACACTATCGCTTCTTTCGAACTGCCTGGCTAAGGAATCATCTCTCGAACGACATGTTCTGCCACAAATTTTGGAGATGACTACCGATCCTTCAAATGGTCCCAAGAAGAAGGCTATCAAGTTGCTCAAAGAGATATACCTCCGCTCCGATTCGAAGCAGGTGAGGCTGAAGATCGCTGGTCCGCTACTTCTACCTTCGCAGGACAATGAGAACGCTATCTCTGAGTTGGGTCGCAACGTGCTCGAAGAGATATGGTTAACGGCTGAAAAGACCGATGACAGTCAGCACAGGCTCAATCGTGCCCAGCGAGCCGTCTTCATGGTAGATCTCTTGGAGTCTGTCGAGAAAAGCTCCGCACACCTAGAAGCTTTCGAGAAATTCTTTGTTCACTGCCTATCACCCGAAGCCAAGGGTCCGGCTGCCAACCTCAAGATCTGTGGACAGCTGGTTGCGGACTTGGTAGACGAAGTCATTGATCCTGAGAATGGCACAGACACCAAATCCCAAGCACGTGTCATGAACACACTCAGCGTCTTCGCAAAAGTCAGGCCGACCTTGTTCACGGTCGACTATCTGCGGCACCTAAAGCTCTACATCAAGATTATCGGCACCAATGAGGACGTAGCCCTTGTGCGGCCGACAGTCGTCATCTTCCGGCATGTCCTGCCGACACTTCCTCCTCTTCAACATGCTTTTGCAGAAGAGATTCGACTAAGTTTGTTGAAAAACGTTCCAAAGCTGGCTAGCTGCGTATCCATGGCTTGGCCCAGAAGCAGAGAGACGCTTCTTGATGTCGTTCACTGCCTGTGGGCCATCAGCAAGATGCCAGGTATGGACGCTGACAAAATCTTTGGCACAGTTTGCTCAGTCATCTTAAATCTCCGGCCATTCCTAGGTTCAACTAAGGAACAGGCAGCGGCTAATCGTAAACGCATCCTTCCCTACCTGATATTGCTTGGCACATTCGGCCAGGTATGCAGCTTTGACCAACAGGCTGAATCATTCATTGCCAAGCTTCGCACTTCCATCAGTAGCAATGAAACGGTAAAGAAGCAGATGGAGCCGATGTTGAACCAGAAGAACCCTCCACCTCCCTCTCTTATACTGTTAGACACCGTTCGACCTTTCACTATGCAGACTTGGGAGCTAGAGTTTCGCGAGCAAGCCTTGCAAAGCATGGGTGGCATATGCCAGCAGTCGCCAGAGCATTTTATGCGTGGTGAAGTGGAAAAGGTGGTCAAGCTTGTGTTTGTCAACGAGGGGAATGACTCTCTCAAGTATATTGCATTGTCTTTCTTTAGACAATTCTTTTCCGTCGCTGAGCGGCGCTCTGAGACCGGCGCGCAGATTGCAACAGGCAAAGGAGCTGCCAATGGTTCTGCACGCTTGGAAACATCCTTTACCGCTACAGGAAACGACCATGCCACGTTGCATCTGGCGCAGAAGTTCCTGGAATACTTTGTGAAAGCTGCGTTGGAAAACAAAAACGATTCTGCTGTTATTGCCACAGACATCATTGCCAGTATCAGTCGGCAAGGTCTCGTCCACCCGAAGGAATGCGGTGCTGCGCTTGTCGCCCTGGCGACCTCACCGAACCCAAACTTGGCTCGAGTTGCAGCGGATGAGCACAGGCGCATACACGAGAAGCAAGAGTCGTACCTGGAAAAGGAGTACATGCAGGCTATACACATGGCTTTCAAGTACCAACTGAACATGTTTAGCGATTCTCATGGCATGGTCGAAGCCACTTACACCCCGAAGCTTGCAAAGCTGTTCGAGGCACTGAAGACGGGCAAAAAAGCCAGTCTTAAAAAGTTCATTACCAACTTTTGTAAACAGGTTGATTTCGACCTTGCCAAACTGGACATCAGTGGTGCCGTACCTGAGCCCGTCTTGTATGCTCGCTTCTGCTTGGAAAACCTCGCCTTGCTCGACTTTCCCCATCAAGAAGAGCTTGCTGTGTTCCTCAATGCAGTTGAAGCCATGGTCCTCAACACGACAGGGCCCGCTATCGGAGTTGTCATCGCGGACGAACTTCCAAAGCAATATATGGATGTGGCGCAACCTTTGCCTCAAGACATGTTCCAACAACAAATGCTAGAAGCTCGTGGTATAAGCCCGATGTCACCCATGCTACCAGCTGGGATATCGACAGCGCCTCGACTTGTTCCTCCAGCAATTGACAATAGCAGACTTCGCCAGGTTACCACAGCTTGTATGATCCTGCAGATGGTATGGGAGACCCGCACTTTTGTTCGACGATGCTACTCCGTCAAGAGTAACGCACCCATCTCGCAAAAAGATTACGCCAAACCCGCGCATCGGAACAATCTCGTTACTGGCAAGGAAATTTGGGAACGCTTCGAAACGATCATGCGCGCGCTTGATAGCCGCGAGAGCATGGTGAAACAGTGCTACGACTTTGCAGATTTGCTGGACGTAGATCGTGAGACCTTCATTGATGCCGAAGGAGACGATGCACTTGGTGGAGGGTACGAGACGCCGAATGAAAACGGTGAGGACGGCACGCCGTTACCTACGAGCGGTCGCGGCAGGAAGAGGAAGAGCAATGTGAGCCTAGGCAATACACCAAAGAAGGCAAGGGGAAGGCTTTCTGGATCGAAAAAGAAGCGTAATTCTAGGACACCGGATGGCGATGGCGACTCAGACTAGAAGCCCTGACCGCCCAGCCACCGAGTTTGACGGCGAGAAAATACACCTGGCACGGAAGTCCTACGCCCGTGTGATGATAACTAGCACACGAGCATTATTCGTCGCGTACGTCACGTGAAGCGGAGGCTTGGTACTTTTTCCCAACTATTAAGCATGAAATCGGCGTTCGGAGGCAAAGGCATATCATCGATACCCCTCAGCATATGGTACTGCCATACAGTGTATTTGGCGTTTCTCATTTCATGTCATCGCAAGGCTCATGGCTTTTGCGGGAATCTTTAGCATGTCGAATCCGGATAATTGAAATCTACGACAACATATTTTTTGAAAATATACCTCCTTCTGAGCTTCTGTGACGTAGCTCAAAAAATATTTAATATAGTACGTATTCTATTTTCGATTATAATCTGCAAACAAATGCATTCGACCGAAATCGTTGCATTCTTCGTTCGCTTTTAACATTCTCTTATGGGTGCTTCACGCTCGGCAACACCTGTCTACTGCCTTCTCAACATCTAAAAGGCGACGAGCGGTATCTTCTCCCTTGCAGTCAAGTTGTTTACCTCGGTATTGTCAGTCGTGCTCCACATGTACATGATCATCGGGTCGCCTGACAGCAGCGTGTCCCGTAACCATGCTTTCTTCCTCCTTCGCACCATGAGCGCTATCCTGAACATGATCACCCTTGTCTATATCCAGCGCATGTGGAGACTCCGTGCCAAGCTTCTTGAGCTCGATGCCCATTGCATTAGAATGGGAGGACCGGGAGATCTCGTCTTCGCCGCTAGACCCGCTGCTATATGGCCGATCACTACTCCACGTACTTTTCATACGTGTCGCTGTTGGACTGTAGTCTTTTCTTTTGCGGCGCCGTGATGCTGAAACATTGCTGGATAGATTTTTAGGAGCGGTATTGAGAGGCGCCACGACGTGTTCCTTAGGGGACATGCCTGCGAAAGAATGGTGCGAAATTGTTTCTGTATTGGAGGAAAGGCTTCCAAGTGTGTTGGTGGGGACAGATGGATGGCGCGTGTCCGAGTACTTGGATGAAGGAGGAGATGTGAGTGGTTGAGGTTCCATGCTTTGCAAGCGGAGGGCACCGCTGGACGCTTCTTCTCTAATCTGCTTACGTTGAGCGTCTGTGAGGCCAGGGAGAGAGTCTGAAACATCGATCACCCGTACGTCGGTCGGACCACCCTTTGACATCTGTCAGCGCGCATGTTAGATTGAGAGTGGCCGTGGTACGTACAATGTTCAGGCCGGGCTTTGGCCTATCTTTGTCGCAGATCAAATACCGTCGAAATCGCATCATGAATATCTTGAAAGCCATCTTATGTTGGCGGTGCGTATGTGTGATGCTGGACTTAATAGGCAACGAGATACATGTACAAATCTAAGAAAGACGGCAGCGACCAAATTCAATTTGTGAAGGACGTGGATACCACGCTAAAATGGCCAGTAGAAATAACCACAGACGAGAAGGGACCAAGACCGGAGGAGATCATGAGGATCTACCCGAAGAGCGACATCAGAGGAGACTGTATGGATATGGACGAAGATTTTTGAGAATTGAGCCAGAGATCTACTTACTTAGCTCATCATGTGGCGCTGGATCGCTCCTTGCGGTCTGCAGTCATTGTCCCGATCTGACATTCCTTTGCTTAGGATGGGGATGGGCGAGTGGGAATCGTGGCTGCGGAATGTAAGGAGCCGTTCCGTGCTCCAAACCTTATAGTTTTCAAACATTCGAACAAAGAACGGTCCCAAGAATTTTGAGAGGATGTTTTGAAAGCAAGCAGATCCACTGTGGCTAAGACCAAAGTCTGGAGGCTGTGATTGTTTAGCTGGTCGCCAGCATCTCGGTTTGTGGTACCTTTTGTGATGCTAAGCCTCATGCTTCGTCAGGTCACAAAAGAGGAGGCGTGCATTCGACTGCCATTCTGCCTTGCTTTTGACTTCAGTCCTATGCGAATCGATGCGTGATGATGCTTGAAAAAGGTGCTAGTGGGCTCTGGTAGATGGATCCGTGATAAGGCGACGATCTCTGAACGTGTCTTTGGGGTAACCCCACAATGCGCGTTGACCATAAATTGATCACACCACGTAATAATCGTGTAACCATGATTTCAATGATCTCGATTTTGTCACTGATGCACTTTTCTTAGATCTGACGATGCCACATTGTACTCAAGACGGAAGATGCATAGAATTGGGTGACATGTCTCTAGCAGGTACTGGAACGTCCTGGAGGAGAGAAGGACGACCACTCATTCGTGGAGCCTCCGCTTTCCATATGGTACCTTCTATTTCGGGTAATCCTTGACGTGGTAGCTCTTGAGCTTGACGAATTGATCGAAGCCGAATCTGCTTAACGTTTGGCCTCTTCCAGAGTCCTTCCAACCGACCCACGCCAGATCCTAAACGCGTCAGTTAAATATTCAACTGGAACCAGGGCGACTTACTGGTGCGGGGTAGTCGCATCGGTTCACAAAGACTGTACCAGCCTCGACGTCGTCGGCGAGCTCGTGACCTTTGTTCACGTCCTTGGTCCAGATGCTGGCTGTCAGTCCAAATTGGCTGTCGTTCATCAGCTTAACTGCCTCTGCGTCGCCCTTGACCTTCATGACTGGGATCACGGGACCGAATGTCTCCTCTGTCATCACAGTCATATCATGCGTGACATCCGTCAGAAGCGTCGGAGCGACGTAGTTGCCATCTGCAGGTGGGTTCTTGAATGTGGCATTGTCTGGAGTAGCGTTCTTGGCACCCTTCTCCAGAGCGTCCTTGATGTGCGCCTGAATGGTTTCTGCCGAACGCTTTGAGACGACCGGACCGACGTGCGTGCTCTTGTCGAATGGGTCGCCGAGTCTGTACCCACTGAGTACATCCTGAAGTGCTGATACAAATTCGTCATGAATTTTCTCGTCCACATATACCCTCTCGACACTGCAGCAACTCTGACCTGAGTTAAAGACAGCGCCGTCTACAAGCTCTTCGGCAGCCCACTTGACATCAACGTCGGAACGCACATATGCAGGATCCTTGCCTCCAAGTTCAAGACCTACTCGAAGTGGTACACGATCATTTGCAGCCTGCTGAACCGCAAGGCCGTTGGCTACTGAACCGGTGAAGCAAACCAGCTGGATCTTGGGTGAGCGCGCAATTGCCTCGATCTGGGTAATGGATCCGCTGTGAAAGATTTGAAGCACACCGTCTGGTAAACCGGCTTCTTTGAAGATCTGCTGGATCTGCTCGGCACTGGTCGGCGTTTGTGGGGAAGGCTTCAGGATGACCGAATTACCGGCAAGTAGGGCAGGTACTAGCGAGTTGATGAGGGTTAGATACGGGTACTGCAGGTAAAGTCAGCATGTGCGGAGCAATCAGAGGCTGTCGCCACACGCACATTCCACGGGAACAAGATCAGTACCGGCCCAAGCGGAACTTTCTTGATGTAACGCTTGAAGCCTTTTTCCGCCTCGCCTGGAGTGTCTTTGAGCGTATCTTCACTGATCTTGAGTAGATACTCGCCGCGCATAACTGCAGTCGTAACTTCCTTCGCGGTATACGCAATGGGGCGGCCCATCTGCTCAGTAATTTCCTTTCCCAGCACATCCTGGCGGTCATTGAGAAGCTTCAGGGCTTTCTTGACAATGTCCTGCCTCTCAGTGAGGGATGTGCGACGATAGGACTCGAACGCAGCTACGGCTGTCTCAGGTAAAGATTGGAGATCTGCATCTGAGAGGCCATTGCGTGTGAGAACTGGCTTGTTCGTAATGGGAGAGATGGTCGTAATCTTTTCCAGCGACATGGCGGTGGCGTGTTCTTGGTACGAAAGTTATTTGGATAAATTGAGATGGAGATGCACTGTGCGCAATGACCAGTGTTGATCTAGTGGCGTCTTGCGAGCAGTTAATTTTGAGTTGAGGCTTTGCCCGCAGTAACATCGGAGATGACGTATGACAGGCTAACACTAGCTCGTGCACGTCCCACTTTAGTGGAGGACATTCACAGCTTGCGCCGAAAAACGGACTCCCATACCCGCCTTCAATAGATATCAGTGAGCTCTCTGACGACTGTTATCGAGATAACGCGGTTTTTAGATAAGTAACGAAGAAGCGATTCCTGTACCAGTATTACAGAAGAATTGTCAACTGGTACCCCTCCAGTGTTTTAGTACGCCGTAGGCATTGACTTGCCCGTACCATCCTCCGCAAACTTGGTAATCTACAAGCACACGTGGCCTTCCTCCCTCACTTAATCGGAGACGATCGTGGCTGAAGTCAAGTTGCTGAAGTGCTGATAGTGTGGATTCGGGCCTTTTCTGATTGCCTCACTGACATGCTGCTATTATGTACGAAAGCCAAAGACCCGCGCCGCAAGCCACCAACCATGAAATGATGGTACTGATCAACGCCCCCTCCATCTATGAACAAGATGGCGAGCAAGATGTGCGGCATTGCCGATTCATCCACACAGCCAGATCGTACGGGGCCCACATGCGCAGTGTTAAGAGACCAGCTACAAGAATCTGGCAGGTGTACCGATTACACCCTCCTTGCTGGAAACGATATTCATAGGGCTGGCTTCGCATCAAGCAGGCAGTGTCTCGAGCGGAGCGTCAGAAAGAGAACCGTATGGCTCTTTTGGGGGACGTCGCTTCGTAGACCTTTCCTCTCATTTACGCTGATTACACTAACTTCTATCACTTTTCTGTCCCAAAGCCTTTGGAGGGACGAGCAGGCTTGTATATGAAGTCACTCAGCTATCTTGCAACCTTTTGAAGGGATTACGTTCAATCGACGGGTTTTACTAAGGTCGTTCATGCAAGTTGTATGGCGTCCATCTTGTCGCCCCTGGTTTCTGGAAGCTTCGTGAGCTTTCAGTCTGTCAGCCAGTGGAAGGCAGCAATGGCAAATTCAGACCAGACCTCGATCGTCAGCCTGCACTGCACAAGATCGACTGTTATACATAGCTCTAGTTACGGCGCACAGCTTGGCGGCATGAACGGCCCTCGCTTGCGCTCATCAATAAAGTCCACGCGGTGCATGCGGCGTTGTCGTCAGAAAGCTGCACGCGCAATAACTAGAAATCACCAAACTCAGCCTAGGTCGGAGCGGTGGGGCCGTAATGCCTTGCGTATTTCACTCTTTTGATTCCAGTCTGCAGATAAAAAACAGCCCAGAACAGTCGAGGCGCTTATGTTAGGCTAGGGGTACCTCTTGCAGAGTTTGGTCTGGTTTCTCGATCCTAGGGCATGTGCCCCTGCTGAAGAGAACTTGACAGACCTCTTCGCTGCCTTCTCCTAGCTTACCATCGTACATGTTGCCTCTAGAAACCCTTCACTATTATTGACACGGTGCTATGATAAGAGAACTGGAATATGCGTAAAGATATTGGCTTCATCGACTCACTTCTAGGTCGCCAGCATCAAACCCACTAGGCTGAGTTCATCATTTCGAACGACTGGGCAGCAGCAAAGATATCGCGATTTGGAGAAGCTGTTCTTACGCAGTTTTGCGGCCGTATTAAAGCCTCTCATGTCTATCAGGCAGCGTGCAGGTAGGTATATGAATTTACTACGAAATACGATTAATATGAGCCCGAGATAATGTATTCGAGGCGCTCTAGCACGGAAATGCGTCTTGAACATCCTGAAGCGCTCGAAATACTGCTAGATTATCTGCTTCCCTCACGCCTTTTCACCGGTCATTGCTGTAGATGCCTAACCAACAAGTACGACTGGGAGACTTCGATACAGCAATAGCAAAAGTGGTCAGAAACGAAGGCAAATAAGCCTTCGTGACGGTCCAACACCGGCCGCTTGGCTGGGCTGCTTGAATTAGAGGAATACGCGACATCTATATCGGCTTCTGATAAGATATTGCCAGACATTCGCAATACGCGAAGAGCTTACCGTATTATGAACGACTTGGACTGGTCGCGTTACTTCTATTAATATTGCGGAGATTTGCAGCCGTTTTCGAACCGGCGTAGAACAGGCTTCTCGGCCCTCGTTCTGCCAAAACCCCAGGTCTGGTATCATGTTCTGGCCTATAGTACTCTGAGGTGGTCCCCTGAACGATAGCTTTGACAGAACGTTTGAGTTGTTCTTATCAACGTTCTTTGCTTGTCAAGACCAGTGGGGTATCTATCTTGTAACAGAAAAGACAACGAGCATAGTTTCAACGCACTCATTTAGTTTTACTCCTATATCTAGGGCTGTTTGTTTCAGGACCGTTCTGTTAACAGTAGCTTCAATTAACATAAACCGTTACTGAGATACTCCTCGCGACCTAAGACTGCGATTCTGCACACACATCACTGAGTGCGGAACGTTGCTGTTGTGAATGCGAGCAGTGTTGTCGACAGAGCACTTCTAAGCCACCACATACAAGAGTACACAGTCGAGACGCGGTGCCATCGCTAGTTCCACGGCGTTGTCGCCCAGTGTCAACTGTGGAGATCCGTCAGCTAGACGTGTAGTCACAGGGCACCCTGCAGGCAGCTATCCAAGGAGCTAATGACTTTCTACTCAGCCTTGCTGAAGCGAAACGCCTTCGTTACCAAACTATGGATGTCCGCTCTAACGATTTGAGCGGAGCAGGCCGTACCGTAGAGAAGATGGGCGCATAGCGTGAGCTCGTTAGCATCAGTCGCGCCACTCGCTTCGAATAACCGTTGTGCAGGCCAGGTAATCCCGCACTTGATGTCATAAAACAACGTGTTATAGACGAGAATTTGTGCACACCAGGTCAATTCGTGCTTCGGCTTGGCATACATACATCTGCCACTGCAGGTGGCGAACCTGGATTGTCCGTGGTCATGGAGCAGCACATAACGTGCATTACCGAAGTGGATATGAGAATAGACTGTCATACGAAAATCGTCTAGGTCTTCAGCGTCAGCGTAAGCGAGTTGCTTAGGGGACGGTCTTTTTTTATGCTCGTTCTCGTTGAGTAATCGAGCAGAAGAGAGAACATTTGGAAGCGGCCAGAATCCCTCTTCAGCCTCTTACTTAACATCATATATGTACCATGACAGGTGTGTGTACATGAAAGGGATGTGAGCGATCAGCGCAGGCTGCGACAAATGGAGGATAATTCGCTGGGGTGCAGATGACCGGCAGCATGGCGGGTAGCGCTGGTTGTCAGGGTACTCGGGCTGCGACCAAGGAATGGCTGTCCCGTGGTGGTCGCGTCGAGAGGAATCTGGGCGATGGCGGAGACTGCCAGGTCCCGTGCTGTCAGCGGCTCGTCTGCTAACGGACGCACTGCAACACGGGCTGCGGTCGCCAATCACAACCTGGCACCTTGTTCTGATCGCTCAGCAACGGGAAACGGGCGAAGGTGTGGTAGTAGGTGGGTCCTGAGCACGGGCAGGTACCCCAAGGTACTTGTTGAGCCGGCATCGGTACGCCGCTTTTCTTAAGACGCCGCATATAGGGTCGGGATGGCACCGATCAACCAATATGGCTTTTGATTGCGAGTCTAACCTGCAGCGAAAATTCTGGGATGTATCCGTTCGAGCCCGCGGCAACGAAGATCCAGCGGCTTTCGTGGACTGTGCTCAACGTGGAATGTTGGTGTGCAGCAAGATCCTGGTCGTGCAGGGGTGAATTGCTCAAACTGGAGATGGGAGAACGGAAGGCGAGTTGACCATCTCAGACTCCTGGACGCACGCACGCACGAACCTGCGTGCCCTGCTGCCCATCTCGTTTGCAGCATGTGGCCAGAGACGTCTCTGACGCACGATGCAGCTGGTCCCGGAGAAAGGACCTGTCTGCCCATGCCGATTCGGTATTCTCACCCTGCACCTCCAGGCACTGGACAGTTCTGTATTATACCCCACTGCGTCCACTAAGATCCAGCGGTAAGGCGGAGACAGTAGCGACCGAGTGCTATATGGTACCCCAGGCGCACAGCAGTGGTCAAAAGACGGCGTGTGGACAACTGACCTGCATATCTTTTTTTGACGTCCCTCGACGACATAACCTTGGAACCCAGTCCTGTGCTGACACCTCTCAGCCTTGTTGCCAGCTCTTCGCCCTTCGCCACCCGTTGAACAATCTCAACTCCGACTGCATTGTTGCTCCTCCCGTCATTGACACTTCAAGATCTGCCCTCGAGTGGTGGAATTGTGGTGGAGACGGACGCTAGAACGCAGTTATGCTTTCCACGAATCTCCATCAATACCCCTCGGCGTTCAGCCACCTCCCCGCCCCGAACATGGTCGAACATCAACATCATCATCTTGCCGCCCAGCATATGGCACAGTCTCCACTCGACACCCTCGCGCATACATCACAATACGCAGGTCTACAGTTCCACCAAAATCGGCATGTATTACCAAACGGCAAAGCCATTGTCAAGCCTCATCGATTGCCGTACGCCAGCGGTCCAATAGCGCCTCGACACCAGCGAGAGATGCTCCACGAACGATCAGGACGAGGTAACTCAACATCTGGACCCGTACGACGTAGGATCAGTCGGGCTTGTGATCAGTGTAACCAGTTACGAACCAAGTGCGATGGTAGACAATCTGTAAGTCTTCACGCAGACTTGCACCTCGTGAACAAGCATGCTAATAAGCTGAGCAGTGTGCGCATTGTATAGGTACGTTTTGAATGAGTATGAAAAGGTCGGCCACGATTGAACCGAGATGATAGCCATCTAGCCAGATCACCAAAAGTCACTTTTGTAACGTGCGCTAGAGGCTCTTGGATCATCTGGCTAGAGCTGCTGTTCACTTCTCATCACTCAGGTACTACCGCGCCTGACAGCTTGGCTAACACTATATCAGAATTCGGATTGACTTGCGAGTACATTCGTGAGCGCAAGAAACGCGGAAAAGCATCGCGGAAGGATCTTGCTCAGCAACAAGCTGCGACCGCCGCAGGGGGGAGTGGCGCGCCCAAGTCTGAGGAGTCCAGCACCCCACAATCCTCGGATAAAGCTGCCGAGTCTATTCATAGCGGTAGTCCTAAACTTCCTGAAGGCCAAAGATCTCTTCCAGAGCCGTCCGGTCGGTCGGCCAGTATCGCAACAACAAGAGCCGAGATGGACGCCGCCCCAATCTACCAGAACAGGACGATGAGCATGAGCGCAATTGACAGTATGCCAGAAGCTGAGATGCATCATCATATGACTGAAAGCATGCAATCTATACATCCTATGCAGCCGCCCCGGATTCAGACTCAAGGGCTACCCATGCACAACCCCATGCCTGAGTACACGTCCATGGAAGAGTATCACCGGAATCTTACCTACCAGTCACCACTCCAGATGATGCAGCCTGGAATGCATCCTGTCTTACCCTCTCATGGTCATGGAATCGAATACTCTGACAGCCCCTACAGCATGATGAGCCCGCAAAGCGCACATACACAAGCGCCAGCGAATACTTTCAGGATTCATGAAGAGGCGTCCAACATGGGCTACATGGCTCATTCTCCAGTTGATGGATCTCCAGGCTGGATGCTACCTTCGCCTTCCGCAACCATGTATCCTGGCGCACAACACCAGAATCCTTCTCAACAGTTGAGATATCCTGTTTTGCAGCCGTTAGTACCACATCTCGCAAACGTCATGCCGATATCATTAGCTTGCGACTTACTTGAACTCTATTTCCAGAGTTCTTCAACTGCCTTTATGCAACCAGTCTCCCCTTACGTACTAGGCTACGTCTTCCGAAAACGATCCTTTCTCCGAACCAACAACCCCCGCGTGTGCAGTCCAGCATTGCTTGCCAGTATGCTATGGATTGGCTGCCTGACAAGCGAGTCCCCATATTTGTCTTCATCTCCATCGGCGCGGAGCCAGTTATCGGAGAAGCTTATCAACCTCACTATCAGTCTTTTGAAGCCCCTTGTGCATCAAACACCAGGTGGCCCCGACGCTAGCCCTACGGCATTCAATGGTAGTGGTATGGTCAGTGGCGTTACTATGGGTGGCTTCGGTATACCTTCACAGGATTCTGATATTGGTCTACGTAAGTCACGCATACACTTCAAGATTTTGCGTTCTCTTCCAACTAACACGGCAATCATCAGCGGGTGCGCCAGGAGGCCTGGATGATATAGCGACTTATATGCATTTGGCCATAGTGATCTCGGCAAGCGAATACAAGGCGGCATCACTGCGCTGGTGGAACGCGGCTTGGTCACTGGCTAGAGAACTCAAGCTGGGCAAGGAAGTGCCTGTCACGCCACCTCCCGAACCAAATGACGCCGATGCACCGGGAGATCTCGACGCGGAACATATAGGCGCAGGATATTCGACCACTCAACACACACCGGGTGACTTTACAGAAGAGCAAAGAGAAGAGCGCAGACGTATATGGTGGCTGCTGTTCACTGTTGATCGGTAAGCCATCTGACCTTTGTCACCCGTGGCAACCCATAAAGAGATATCGCTTGACTTCTGCCGAAGTTCTTGCCCATATACCAAGCCTACCAGTCGACATACGCTGATCGCTCAACAGCCACCTAGCGTTATGCTACAACAGACCTTTGTCTTTATTAGACGTCGAATGTTCGGGCCTTCTGCAGCCACTTGACGATAACGTATGGCAATCTGGCGAATTCTTCGAGGACTCCGCTCAATCGTTTTCAGATTCCACATTTCGCAGACGAGGGCCTGCCTTTGAGTGCACCGGACACTCCATTTTCGGATTTTTCCTTCCTTTGATGACCATCCTTGGAGAAATTACCGACCTGTACCATGCTCGCAACCATCCCCGCTTTGGAACGAAGACCGACTGGGATCATCACGCGCTTGAAATCAGCCAACAGCTCGTAGTTTACGGACAATCGCTAAAAGAGCTACGAAGTCGCGCAGTGAACGAGGCCAACGCGGAACACGAGCCGGCACATCCCGGCACACCGTCTGGCCGGTCCGTCAACTCTACGATGTCTAGAGCGCAGGAGTCACTGATGCATGCTAAGATTGTGGAGGCCTATGGTACGCACCTTATGCATACGCTTCACATCTTGCTTAATGGTAAATGGGATCCCATCTCGCTCCTCGATGACAACGATCTTTGGATATCGTCGCAGAGTTTCGTCGACGCCACCGGTCATGCAGTATCAGCCGCCGAAGCTTTGAATGAGATACTGGAGTATGATCCTGATCTGAGCTTCATGCCATTCTTTTTTGGTATCTACCTCTTGCAGGGCAGCTTTCTGCTGCTCCTCATCGCCGACAAACTGCAAGGAGAGGCAAGCCCAAACATCGTGCGAGCATGCGAAGTTATCGTACGCGCGCATGAGGCATGTATCGTCACCCTCAATACAGAATACCAAGTAAGTGTCTCGAACTATCCATCATTCTTGAGTCCTGTAATCATTCTTTGCTGCTCCTAGCACAACTGCATGATGCCAAGAACGAGGGTCCATGCTAACAAACATTCTACAGCGAAATTTCCGTAAAGTCATGCGCTCTGCTTTGCAGCAAGTGCGCGGCCGCGGCATGGATGAACATGCCGAACCTGCACAGCAGCGTCGACGCGAGATGTTGAGCCTCTACCGCTGGAGCGGCGACGGCACAGGGCTTGCACTCTAAGCCTCGTTTGAGCTTCGCTTCGCTTCGCGCATCCTTCGCCGCTGTCATCGACCCCAGTCGTCCCGGAAACATAACACCGCATTTTGCGACAACATAGCAATACACGCCCTTTCCACTCGCTGTTTGGCGGTCAAAATTCTTTCGAACTTGGCTGAGACATGTGGTCTGTTTGAAGACAGCTTTGCCTGCCACCTTGCTCATCCTTTGTGCGTTTTAGCATTACCCGATACCCCAACATTGCGCTGTTCTTCGCTTTGTTCGTTTTGCTTTCCTTTCCTCCGGCGCACGGGTCATTTGCGGTGTGACTTCCACTTAGCTCTGTTTGGGTTGGACGCTCACGATTAGTGTGGTGTATGACCTCATGTATACTGGTTATCGGTGTTATAACATAATGGGTTCGCCCCTTGAGATATTGGTGTTCGGGCTTGCGGCGCGATGGTTGCGATGGGCGTTCTTGTACCAAACTTTATGCACGCCATCTTGCTCCACGTCCCCCTTCACATGCATCGCGTCATATCTCGAAAGGCGCAAGTTCCTCCGCGTATCTTTCGTTCGTTGACTCGGGTATAGTTACTCCGAAGTTCCATGTTAGCCTCTTGTAGACCTTCGGAAGGGCCTTCGTCTCCTGACTTCGCTTCTAGAACGCGGTGGAGAATAGTGGATTAGTCAATAGCTTGCTGCGATCATCCCACCTCGCGTACATACGCACCAGACAATCTCAATCAACCCCATGCAATCGTCCATTCACCAACCTAATTTCATGTTCAGCGCGTACGAACTAAGCAGAGCCACATAACATTACGTCCTATCAAAGTAGGGAAGAAGGCGCTATACCGTGCCAACAATTCGTCAACATTGCTACCATGACCGCTTGTCATAGCCGTGTTCTGTGGACAGGCGCCCATCTAGCTCGTTGTTTTGACGTGCTATAGCCAGGGTTGATGTTTCAAGAGTACACCCCTGCGGTTACCGAGCTCTAAGCTTCCTTCGTTAGATCTTTGACTGAACCAAGGACCAGAGAGCGACTGCTACCTCAGAATACAACACATAGCTCTGTACTCGAGACGGAGTGATCAAACCGGCGTGTGGGTCGCGCGTGCCTGGCGTATGTTGTGCTGACGGCCGTGCCGCACAATCTGCTGGCCATTCATGGTGAGATGCGATGCCTGTAATGGTGGCGTGTCGATTAATGAGGATGGGAGCCCTTGAATGACAGCACTTCATCGGAGCATGCCTACTGCGGACTCACAACTGGAGCACATCGTAGATCTGAGCAATTAAGCTGTTACTTCAAGCATATATTAGGAAAGTCGAGCTGACCCTGCTCAGTTGAAGGATGTTGCAACAAGTCAAAAGGATATGCGTGGAGCGTACCAAGCAACGCCAGTACTTGGACACCTAATGTATTGTAACCACTCCCGTTGCCAAATGCGCGACATACGGCCGTTTCTCAAGTCAGCATACCAGATCTCCGCTTCCCAGTCCAATACCCTAACCAGCGAGATTTCGATGATTTCCGGAAACCGGTCATGTCTGAACGAGGAGTACAGGACGTGCTATATATGCATTTGAGACTACAAGTGTACTAAGTAGAGTAAGGAGATGGAAATACCACCACATGCCAGACGTAGGACAGAATTGTTGATGATTGTTGGGGAGCGAGCTCTTCCAGACTTGTAATTCGATTGGTCAGGAGTGATCCTTTTCCATCGTAGGTAAATGTCGATGAAACATGGGTCACGGAGACCGCCTGACCAACACTACACGAGGAGATGCATGTAGTATTGCCTTGTTATGTACCCCAGATCTGTTGAGCCTTGGTGGTGCAGCATTTTTGACCAGAACTGTATGGAGTGCCTGGGACTTTACGGATCAGCGACCGCCCGCACCTCCAGAAGAGCCCTCTTGCTTGAGCCCTTGCATGCGACGAGGACATTTCTTGTAAAGCTTCAGGCTTGCAGCAACCCACATTAGTAATATAAAGTCAACCACTTGTCATGGGCCCACCAGGCCTTCTTGCAGGTAATGACAAAACTTCGAAGCGCAAGGTGCATATCAAGAACGATAGGTTGTACGCCCATGACTTATTGTCGCAAGGACTCTGAAGCTTGTGCAGACAACAGTGTATGACTTGTCTTAGCACCGTTATTCAAAAGTTGTGAATGCCCTCAACTTTACAACTCTGAAAGAAGAATTATACGAGACGCAAGCTGCAAGCCTCTTCATCATTGGCACACCTCAGCCGGAATCTCTCCCTACTCTCCGCTACATCTGTGCATGACCCAGTGCGAAGGGAATGACGAACCCAGGACAAGAAAATTCATGGTGATACCGCAGTCCTGCACGGTAGTGTTTTGTGCAATACCGGATCAATCTAGCCATTCCATCTCCACGTCTGCGCCATGTGGCCTGGGCAAGCGCCATACTCTCGACACGCTTCTCCACATTTTAGGGCTTCTTTGGAAGCTTCAACATACTGAGGGGCTCATTTCTTTAGATGAAAAGAAAGGAGAAGGCGTGCATCGGGCAACAAGACCCCACACGCCGCACTGTACACTGCCGTATGAGTTCGCATGCGGAGAATACTGAGACAGTGTCAAAGCGCGTGGCACGCGCTCTGCAGGCCATGCGTCTGCCGTGTGGTGACGTTGGACAATTAACGTGGATTCCAAAAACTCGGAACGCAGTGAGCTAGCAAAGGATTACTGGCTGGTCGGTGTTCGAGGAGTCAGCCACGATCCGGAATTGCGGCCTCTTTTAAGGAAACGGGTCATTCTCTGACAGATCGTCGCGAGCCGTTGCGGCATGCGGGCAACTGGAACCGGTTTTTCTGGGTATCGGATAGTACGTTCAAGCTTGAGTCTGCTATGCCTTGGTGCCATCATAGCCCACTCTTGGCGTCTGCTCATGGCGATGTCGGCTGCCTAGGCGTCGACCTGAGGTTGTTCGGACATGTACGCTCTCGATCAGTCAGATGGCGTGCGGCTGGCGTGAGGCTTGCATGTGGTGCGCCAATTCCGTGCTGCTTTGGCTTAGAAAGAACATTGAGCTCCGTCGACTATGACTGAAATGAGACAACATGCGATGGTGGCTAAGATCGTAGCACGCGATGGAGTACGAGACGCGCGCGACGGCAACTTAGAGCGCTTCCACAACCCGCCACAAGTAGAAGCGACCTACACGATCGACACGTCAGGATGTGGGGAACGTGGTAAGTAGGGGTTGACTGTTCGGGCACATGGGTATCCCTCCACTGGTTGCAGCTCGGTTGTACCCTCGAGTAACCTTCGACGCTTGCGTGCTTGTCTGTCATTTGCTAGATCTTGATAATCAGCAAACAGGGATGATCTTTGTGGTAACGACAGGGATATGAAAAGTGGATATTTGACCGTTTTGGCCCGTTGTCAGCATTTAGCCTGATAGCGGGTCGAACAGTCTTGGTAGAGGACGCGGGCGTCAGCCACATGTATATCAGACCTATGATATAGATAGTTTGCTAGGTCGAGCAGAGTCAAACCTAGTCCCTACAATGGCGTAACATTGGGCTAAGCGATGTCAGAGTCGCAGATGACCGATGAAAGGCGTCGACTATCCTTAGCTGTGTAGAGGGTCGTCCCGAGGAAGGCTGCTTACACGCAGCATACTGTAAGGAGGTATCACAACGTCGTCGAAGAACTCTGACGAGAAGTAAGGCACATCACAATCCCTTCGCAAGGTTATCAATCTTCACATGTCAGCCTTACGTCGCGGATACCTTTATGAAGGATCCATAAGATTTGTCCCGATGTAAGAACCGTGCGCCGTTGCGTTCGGCATCACCGGTGCACTACTAGCATCCTTGTACCCAGGTAGTAACTGTAGGTTCGAGCTCCCCGAAGTCGTTGCGATGTCTTGGTTGGTAAAACTCTCGAAGCATTCTACTGTACCAAAGCAGTAAAGTCAGCTCAGGCAGCTGCTTTGCTAGCACATGGAGTGCTAGAGTATGGTTCCGAAAGTGGCTACTAAGTCTGCGTTGGCAGGATCCGAGGGCCGCTTCAGGTCAAGTGAGCGCGCTCATGCACTTCGAGACTACCTGTTCGCAAAGTCACCAAAGGCAACAGCGGTACGGCCCTAGCACCTGCAGAAATCTCCCCTTTCCGAGAAACTGGACAAATAACAGTCGTCACTAATGCAGAGTGGACGCCAACTATCACCCAGTGTTGTCTTTGGTCGATGAAGCTCTCTTTGTAACCAATCATGTCCTCCACAGACAATAATTGGGTTGATAATGGTTGCATAACTTTGACCTGAGCTTTTCGGTATCGGGAGCCACATCCAGACCTTCAGCCGGCCACGTTTGACTAGCCTGAGGCTACTGCGGATGTGCTGGATCGGTTTGGAAGCGTCGCGTATATCTACGCAATTATGCGGATCTCACTTCGGGCGTCCCTTCGATCGAACTTCCTATCGCTATCAAAGTCGCTTTTAACAACATTCAGTTCCCTGGTTGTCATGCCGAAAAGCTTCGGATAGATGTCAGTGATGATGGAAAGGTCAGCAGTGGCATCCCAAGATTGTATTCTAGATACGGGATGTGGCACCAACGATACCGGGATCTCGTCCCTTTGACGAGCAGCGGGCGGCATGATCTAAAGCAATTGTGCTAACACGATTGCGTCGGACACACAAGAGTCAGGCCCTAAGTTGTGCCCAAGACTTTCAGAACAGCGCTTTGATGAATGGCGCACACATAATTCGTGGGGCGGTATTATAACAGACGATCGATATTACGAATGCGAGAGCGAGTCAGCTGCGAACGCGTATGCCTGTAGTTATGCTTTTGACGGGAGTGGAACTCCACATACCGATGGTAACCTACAGATACCTATAGTTACCTATAGCTACATGTAGGGTCCTACCGGGCACCCTTGATCAGACTACGATATATGAACAGGTTCGTGGACCATCGGCCCTGGCGTCCTCGAGTAATTAAAGCCTTCGAGAAGCCTTCCGAAACCGTGTTTTTCTTGGATCCTGGTATTGTCATGGTGTAGGACTGTTAAGCATGCCATTTGCGCTCTTGGCCTTGTGCTTAAGATGTGGGGTATGCGACAAACGCAGGGTTACCGGCAATATTCCCCAGGTTTGCCAAGGTGCAATGTCGTAGGTTAGATGATTTACGAAGCCGAACAGCTTCGACAGATCCGCGAAGCCCGTGCCCCACACAGCAGAGTGATGTTCAGTATGGGACGAAAGTCCACTTTTCACAGGTACTGCATAGGAAAGCACCTCGAAGTAGTTGGAAGTTGACGGAGTTTGCTCTGAACGCAGAGTTCTTACTTCATCGTTGTTTGAAGCTCAAAAGAGGTAAGCTTCAGAACTTAGCCGTGATCTTCCGGGAGGAGGCTGATTGCGGCAACGAAGCGCAGCGTGGGGAAACGTGGTCGTACGGAACTGAGTCCTGGCTCAGAGCGGGTCGTTATATGCGAAGTTTATATGTTAATATCTAAACATCGGTCGCACAGCTGCGAGAGACTTCTAGGTTTGATCGTGCGTTTGGCTATATCTGGTCAGACTGCAGCACATTCTCAAGAATATTTGCACCCTGTAGCGGTGGGGTGTAGATACACTAGACTTGAATCAGTGTGATCAATAACGTAACGTGTCTTGTGGAGGTCTTAAACGATGAACTATAGAGGTATACGTGATGCTGCAGCTATAGTAGTACTGTCAGAACAGCGAACTCACTAGTAGCCATCAGGTTCCTGAAAGCGCCACGTAATTGTAAGTATACAGAATAATTTGAAGGTGATCTAGGTGAGGGCGTTCAATATGTCTCGGACCGAATAGTAAGCATCGGGGTGATTCAGACTGCGTCTGGTGATATGCCGATGTGTTGAGAGAGAGAGAGAGAGAGAGAGAGAGGGTTATGGCGTGTTTGACGAAGATTGGTGCATCGAGTTTGCAGTGTCCTGAGATGAGTGTATTGAAGACGCGACATCAGAGCTTGGGCCGCTCGGTTTTCCAGATGACGTTGTCGTACCACTGACCTAACGGCGGCCACTACCACGTGCGCTTTCTTCATCTTCTCTTCAACATCGCTCTTCCAATCTTTCGTACATTCATCAGTCCTAATGCCTGTTTCGTGTGGTTGACTAGATGGCTCTGCCTCCGACATGTCTATGGAGGCTTGTGTGTCCAAAGAGAAGGGCGTACGTGCCTGACAACAATGGAGTAGGACCGGTCAACCTGCTGCAAACGTCACTTTGTTCTCATACTCCTGTCGATTGCCTTCTTGCTTCTGTGCAGTAGGATGAGTTCACACTGGCGCCGGTACTTGGAATGCGAGCCATGTCGGAGGAGCATCGTGGCCCATCGATCGAGTATACCATCCTCGTCGAGATCGTCTTGTATTTTTTGTCTTCTTAAGCGTGTCTTTCTCTCCCTTTCCTACCAAAGTCTTCCTGGTTCTCTGCACGACACCTCTTCAAGTTTCCGTCATCCTCACATTCCACCTGCTGTTCTCGACGGATCTATTCAGCCCCCCAGACACACTCTCATCTCCGCAGGTCGCACGTCCCAATGTTAAGGGCATATTTCCGCAAAACTAGAAATTGCCAGAACTTCTCTTGCACTTATATCGACCCTTTCAGGATTTGCGTCTATTGTTCTCAAATCTCCCACCGGTCTTTGAGAACGCCACAACGTCTTTTATCCACCAATCGGCTATCTACACGACGACCACGTCAAGCCACCCGTCACCAAAATTAGCATTATCTCTTCGAACTACCTTCTAGAAGAAGGATGGAATTATGCAGGGACGATCCTTAATGAGCATTGCCGGCGCTTAAAGAGATGTTGGTGGTGCAGGAAGCAGGCTTGCTTGTGGGTTTGCGGGCCGTCGAGATCTACACCACCTTTGATGACGCTATGCGTAAGATATGTACGATGAGATTATGTTGGTGGCAGATGCGCGGACGGGTAGAGGCGAAGATGAAGGATTACAATGGCTTGCAGAATGACTGCACTCACGGAGATGAAGCGGTTCTTGGTAAAGTGAGCATTGTAAGTAGGGGAACGACCGAAAGCTTAAACAGACGTGTCGAAGAACAGGTGAGAGTTGGCGGGCTCGGCATGCCGACCTTCTGTAGCAGCTAAAGTGATCTGTAGTTTATTTTCACTAACTGACCTATATTGGGAGGCCTTGTCGCTTCAGAGCCACCGACATTGTTATATCTTATATACATTTCATCTCCGAACCGCTAATGAGGCCCTTCCTCGTCTCAGTCGCAATTTCCAACAAAAAAAGACCCCAAAATTAAACACAAAGGCAAGGGAAGGGAACTTACTAAGCACAAATAAAATGTTTATGGTGCATAAGACTAGAGCAGAAGAAGCCAAGCATCAAGCAACTGCGGCTTAAGATATGGGGGAATGCTAGTTGCGAGTGCATGAGATCGTCTCTACCAAGGGGCATCATGTAACAAAGGGTCGCAGCCTAGGTGGCCATGACATTCGTATTCATGTAATCGAGCAAAGCAACAATGATGGCGATCAAAGAGTCTCCACGGAATCTAGATGCAAGAGACGTATGTCAACACGTCATGATAGGACGGGACAGGAACAGTTCAGTGGTGTTATAACATCCGATTGAATTGTACACAGTGTCCTGCCTCCACAACCACGGCGGATTCTCGTACTCCAAGTTTGATATCTAGATTTTATTCATAACCAGGCATATTGATGAGACTAGTCTATCTCATTGGATTTAGAATCAGATTGTCGATCAAGCGCACAGGTACCTGGCGACCTTCAGCATCCAACTGACCTAAATCCTCACCGTCTTGCGGATCTTCGACCGGGAGCATTTTTACCGCACCACTGAGAATGGCGCCTCTCGAATCGTCAATCTGATCAATCTCCTCCATGGTGTCAGGGTCTGCAAGACTAATATAGTCAACCTCAAACTTGGCGCGTTTGCTAGGTTCCATGTGCTCTTGCTCAAGCAGTGTCATATTGCCGTGGTCGAATGCAGGCCAGAGGACGTCGTTCCGCAGCCTCATACCATTCTTGTACTGTAGCTCTGCTTTGCGAAGCGCTTGGTTGAGAACGATGCCAACACTGCGACGTCGTGCGCCGAGATAGACATTGCGTGAAGATAGTGCAAGTCCGTCTGATTCCCTGGACGTCGGGATGATGCGCAGGCTCGTGTCCAAGTGAAAGTCTTGAATCAGTCGCTTGATAACGCGGGTTTGCTGGACATCTTTCTGCCCAAAGTAGACGCGATCTGGGGCGCAGATGTTGAAGAGCTTCATGCATACAGTTGCTACGCCGCGGAAGAAAACAGGTCTTGACGCGCCCTCTAATAGCTGGCCAAGTGGACGCATCTCAATGAAGCTCCCTACACCTGGTATGCTGCTGTCGGGTGGCAGTGTAGGGTACATGGTCTTTGTGGTTGGTGCGAAGACAGCTGTCACGCGTCCCTGGTTTGCAGTCGCCAGTTCCTGGTTCAAGTTTTCCAGCACTTGCAGGTCCGCCTCCCAGGTCTTCGGGTAGGATGCGAGATCCTCATTCAGTCCGAATTGTGTAGGATTCACGTAGATGGTAACGAAGACATCGGTATTCTCAGCGGCTGCGTGACGCATGAGCGACACATGACCCTCGTGCAGGGCACCCATAGTTGGGACAAGGCCAACTGTACGATTGTCGGAGCGGAGACGTCGGCGGTAGTCTCGTAAAGGCGCGACATCGCGGAAGATGTGCGTTTGGGCTGCGGAGGGCGAGGTATTACGCAGTGATGGGCTCGTGGACAGACACCGAATGCCGTGGCTCGCAGGAACTCGCAATGCACGCGAAAAGCCCCTTGACACGCATCGTCGCGCTATCGGTACTGCGTAGTGTTAGTTGTTTGGTTCAATGGCGTGCGTCGAGGAGCGCACTCACCGGCTGCGTAACGGAGTGATGCCATTGCG
>Ga0265797_10000829_pt1 | contig 56503 bp, 39 predicted proteins | sample P2T30metagenome_FD_192433 | JGI IMG/M metagenome (GOLD analysis project Ga0265797, IMG submission 192433) | Plant litter microbial communities from East Loma Ridge, Irvine, California - P2 T30 | ecosystem: Environmental > Terrestrial > Plant litter > Unclassified | place: USA: California...
CTTAATAACTATTAGTACTATTAAGCTAAAGATTAAGAGTAGATAGGTTTATCATATAATCTAGAAATTATAAGAATCTTAAAATTATCATATTAGTCTTAGTAAAACTAATTATTATTTAGATTCATATACTAATCTATTATTTTATATCATAGATAGCGAGTTTGTTAGTCAAGCTTGATAGATCTTGGAAGAATAAGTATTTATTGATTTAGAAGCTAAAAATAGTAGATTATAGATCTATTTCTAATAAACTATACTTATAAAATTCTAATAGATATATGGAGAGATCCTAAACCTTGAAATACATCTTTAATGTCAATCAATAACTAAGTCTAAATTAGTCTTATCTTAAAAAGCTAAATTCTATTAGCTTAACCTAGCTAAGCTTAAATGTTATATTATTTATCTACATATACAAGCTAGTTAGACTAAGTTGAGTTAACTTATAGCTAATGTCATAGTAACTTAGAGGAAGTAGAACAGTAGAGAAAACAAAATAAAGATTTAGAGTTTATATACTAAAATTATTTTAACTCAATTACTATTACTATATTTAAGCTATAGATCAAAAATCTAGTAAGTTCGTTAACTTGTAGAATCTAGAAACCATTGGAATCTCCTTATAATTATACTAGTCTTAACTAAGCTATAAGCTATCTAAACTAGAGTCTTAGATTTGCTATGTTTCTAAATCTTAGGCCTTAGAACTATATTCAGCTGATGGTAAAGTAATTAGACTTAATTCCCTAATACCGATCTCTCAGTATATACTCTAAATAGTTATAAAATTGGTTAAACTCTATAGACTCTGTTGAGCTAGTATCGATTAGTATAGAAGCTATAAAATAAGTAGATCCTAATTCATATTGAAAAGGTAATACTAGTAAATTTCTGTAGCTTAATTATAGCATTCGACTGACTTATGACTTTTTGAAGTTAGTAAGCCCTAAGGCTTCTATGGTAAATTAACATATCTCTATAGACATTAGCTAATACTAACTTGATCAAAATACATATCTATCTATCTACTTTAAGTTAACATGCCTATAGGGGAAGTCGGACAGTAGGGGATTCCGGACACTTGTTTAATTACAAAATTCCAAACTTGATTGACTAACTCACTAACGCCGTAATAGACTGACTAACTAAGCCAATCTATTAACTGATTCTTCCTCTTCTTCCTCCGAAGAAACCAATATATATTTCGTCTTTTTTCCTCTTTTTTTCGTCTTTTTCTTTTTAGTCTCTTCTTCAAGATCCCAGACTACCTTAAGGATATCCTCTTTCGTAAGGAGGTATTTACCCTTTAAAGCTACTCTTTTACCCTTTCTACGCGTCTTACGCGTATTAAGTAGTACGTCCTTCCCGCGTAGCTCCCTCCGAGCTAAGATCGCATTAGTATCTCGATCTTTAGCAAAGTCAATCAAATCCTGAATAAGGTCTCTAGCTAAAGGTGGTATATCTCTGTCATTTTGAACGAGATCACTAATCTAACGTAGAGTGAGAGCCCTAGGGGTACGCGGACTACCCCTAGCTCTAAGAATCCGAGATGCGTGACTAACGTCGTGCGTAACTTGACTTTCTAGTAGTAGGGTTATAGGGGGGTTTAAGAGTTGATAATAAGATCTCAAGATAAAAAGGATAGATTCCAGCCTTTCGAAAGCTAGATTCAATAGAAGAAGGCCTAAAGCATCGGGCCCTTACTTTGATATAAGCTGAAGTTTATTCTATACGTGGCAATCGTATAGTTGAATGTCGCAAAATTCGGTTAACCTCTAAGTTAAGAGCAGTTTTTAGAGGTGTCTATTTTCGAGGTAATATAGTAGGCGATGAACCGGGCCGTAACGTGAGAAGAGTAGCCGTCGATAATTAAGAGGTGCCGCGAGTTATTTAATTTACTAATAAACAGCTGAAAATGTGATTTTAGCTATTCGAATCTAATTAGATCAGAAGTCTAGCCTTTTTTCGATGTAATAAACTTCTAACCTACCGGAGTCTCGTCGGGAATCCAGCCTGAATTTAAATTTTGTCCTTTGAAAATCAGATACGGCGGTAGGGTCACCCCCGAGGCGCTAACACACTCTAAACAGGTAATCCACTCTTATCGTCCTAGTTGTTTCTTTTCTCGGCGTTGATTTAGCTAATTAAGTAGAATTAATGATTTTCTAGTAGATCCGATCGAAAAATCAGTTTCATCGACGTTATAGATCGTACTAGGGGGGTATTTATGTTCGCGTAAAAGCTCTCCTAAGTTATCAAAGTACGATTTTATCGTCGAAAAATCAAGTGCTATAGACCGTGCTATATCGATAGTACGTGAGAAGCACGTCTTGATTCGTAGGTGCCGTATCCTAAACCGGTCGATCTATCGGTCCGAGATAGGACTTAATTCATTTTCGTAGTAATTTAAGCTCCGTTTAGTCTGAATCTCCGAAGCTAGGATTTTCACTAACTAAAGAGTGATCGGGGCTCGTAACTTAGCGGCCTAGTAGATCTAGTTCTCGAGTGTTGTTTCCTCGATTAGAGTTAGTAATTGTTGACTAACGTGACTTTCTGTTCTTGATTTTGATTTTTTTCGTCGATCGTGTAAAGTTGAAGAGGGAATTTGAAAGGCGATTGCTGCTTTGCGAATTGACTTATATTCGCCGTTCACCAACGCATTTAAAGCGTTGGTTACGTCTTCTTTAGTATACGAAGGCATAGGGAAGGAAGAAGAAAGCTAGTAGAGAAAGCGGGGTTTATAAACTAACCTCGGTAAAAGTATCCGGAATCCCCTACTATCCGGCTTCCCCTACAGGCATGTTAATGTTAATAAAAGGTTTCTCCTAGTTACTAAACAGCTTTCTCTACTATAATGTTATCTTGATTGATATTTGAATCAACATAGATGAGATAGGATTTGTAACTTAGATGGTTTATATACTAGATCATGCTAACTATGTCAAACTTATAGAGCTTAATTATATGAACTTGCTAACATATGATTTTTCGGTATTAGTAAACTTTATCTAGTGTTCTAGCACTCATAATGTTTTAACACCTCTACTGTGATACTATCAGTATTAGCTAGCTAACATAACCAATGTTAGTTATCCTAGTTTACTAACAAACTAGGATTTCCACAATACTGTTTTCAATAATAGACCTACCAGCTGATAATAGTACTTCATGTTAAGTTATATAATTAGTTATAGCAAACACATCAGGATAGGACTACTGTAGGGCTCAGTAGAGCTCAATGTGATCTTCGATTTTAGGGTTCCTTAAGCTGGTCGAACTTCAAGTCAAGTCAAACTAGTTATTAGAGCAACATCGGGAATTGCTTCTCCTTGTTCTTCTCCCACCACTCTTCGTCGTGTGCAGCAATAAGTTCAACCTGCTCACCTGCCACCCTTTGTAACTCTCTCAGTCTCTCGATACTTACTGCTGCTGCGTCCTTGTCAAGATGAATGCACAACGTATTCCCCTCCAGCCCAGTCCAAGTCCCAATCTCCTTCTCGCCAGTCAAGAGTCTCGGATCATGAAACGAATCGCCACAAAGACACAACCAACGATCCCTCGTGCGGCAGAGCAAATTGAGATGCCCAGGAAGATGTCCTGGCATATCAATGACAAACACGGAACCGTCGTCAAACAGGTCAAGCACCGCCGGAAAAGGACCCAGAGGTTTCCAACCGCTACCTTGCGGATCTGAAAGCTCACTTGATCGATCGTCGGGCAACGTGTCCGGCTCGAAATGTTGATGTGGAGCAATATCGCCCAGTCCGATTTTGAGGACGTCCATCGCGCCGTGACCGATGACAAACTGGGCGTTTGGGAAGTCTTCGGGATCGCCATGATGGTCATAGTGCACGTGGCTTAGCATGACAAGATCCACGTCGGCCGGGCTCAGACCGCCTGCTTTCAGTTGCGCAGCAACGCCTGGAGGCAATCGGTGCGGTGCTCGGCCGTCGATGTGGCGTTGCAGATGTTCCGGGTAACGCTCTTTCGCACGCCGGAGTCCGAGATCGAACATCATGCGGAAGGGCTTGGACGGGTCTGCGCCGAATAATGAGGTTCCTGGGTGAGTGATGAGGAATGTGAGGGATGGCACTGTTCGTTTGGCATCTTGAATTGCGGGCGACACGAAGAACTGTTCGGCCAGTGTGATGAAACCGCCAGCTATAGGTGAGACTGTAACGTGAGTCTGGCCTTGAGAAGGTGACGGTAGAGGACTAATCGATGATGACATTGTTGTTTATGCTGAATGTCGAGGTGGGAAAATGCCAATGATGAGAACCAATTATTGGGAATAAAGTATCTGAGCAGCACGCTCAACGATCATCACAGCTGTGCCTGAGCACTTGATCGAGTATTAGACTTGGAACAATGCTCTCTCCATCCAGCTATTCCCAACCCAGGCCACGCGTGATCGACAGAGTGCTACTGTACTTCACCTAGTACCTTATGCAGGCCCTCCGATGTCGTCCTCAATCGACCCCTCATCTCTTTTCTACCCCGCAACCGCTCTCTCTATCCTCCATGTTGGAAGCCGGCCTCACCAGCTCCCAGGATCTCGAACTCGTATCATTGGCAGTTCTAGCGATCTGATATCCACTTGACAGTCGGTTTGCCGGATCGTCATCAATAGTTGGAGCTGTCCCGAGGACGTACATAAGCTATCGGGTTGCATCGGTTAGGCGAGGCCGTGAATACTTTCTGACGACCATTCATGCGAAACCCTCTTTTCCCAGCCAGTAGTTATCTCAAATTAGATACCTGCCAACCGACCTTGTTCGAGAGTCTCACTTGCCACGGCATTCCAAGGGAGGACCATCGCCAAATACTGCCAACATGGTCGCCGAATACACCGAAGAAGAGATCAAGAAAGCCCACGAGATCCTCTTCAATGAGGGCGTAAAGATGCGGTATCAAGTTGCTGGTAAAGAATACGTTGACACCGCGCTGAAAAAGCGCTCTGATCCTTTCGCCGGCGCAATGCAAGATGTAAGAATTCCTCAACCGACTCATAGGCGGTCCGACTGATCGGCTTCTTTCCTAGTTCGTGACCGAATCATGTTGGGGATCAATCTGGACACGTCCCGGCCTCGAACTCAAGACTCGCTCGTTCCTCAATATTGCCATGCTGTGCTGCCAGAATCGAGGCACTGAGCTCGCGACGCATGTCAAGGGAGCTCTGAACAACGGAGGTTCTGAAGAGGAAATTCGCGAGGTGATCTTGCAGGCGGCATGCTATTGCGGCATGCCAGCAGGAATTGAGGGTTTCAGGGTTGCGGGTAAGGCTCTGGAGGAGTGGAAGGCGGAACAAGCGAAGAAGGCGGGAAATTAATGAGGATACCCGGCGATCTTGATGTATGTGTTCATTATCGAGCGATTCGATCGTCGTCCATCGTTATGTTGTAGTTTCTGGTACTGGCTTCTCTTGACTACGAGATGTCCTTTCCTTCAGCTCTCGCAGTCTATCTTCAACGCTGATGCCGTTCCAGAGCTCGGATGAGTTGGCTGAAGCAGCAGCAGTAAGCTGAGGCATGCCAACTTGCTCGATGCAAAGACTAGCAGCCACACTTCCCCATCGAGCGGCTTCGACTACGTCAAAACTGTTTCGGACTAGACCAACAGCGAGCCCTCCAAGGAACCCATTGCCGCCACCGGTAGGATCGACTACTTTCTTCTGATCAGTGTGGTATGCAGGGAGCCAGCATGAGCTTTTGTCGCTGCCAGAGCGGGCGATGTAGCATCCCTCCTTGCCCGATCTCACGACAATGACACCATTTCCATTTGAGCCAATTCCACTGGCTACTAGGTTCCCAGCATGTCTCTCAACCACCTGCCTGTCCACACCTGCCGCGTGCTGGAATCCAAAGAGAGCCCCCAGCTCCTCGTGGTTAGGACTCAGCACATCGACGCATTTCAGCGCAGACTTGGTATTCTCCAATTCCTCCGGTGTGCACAAGTCGGGTACTGGCTCCCAGACAATGATCGGCTCTGGTGAGAACTTTCCAAGCACCTCGGCGCGTCTTTCCTTCAGACGCTGCACGAGTTCGCCACACCGCACTGCAGAGCAAATTAGATGGAAGCTCTTCGCGGCTAGTAATTTCGGCGTCAGATCATCGGCGGTAAGTCGCTTCTTCTCGGTCAGATACTTGAAGGCTCGGTGATCGTTCTCGCCGTAACCGTTCCAGCCGCGGGTTGTGGGAGCATTGCGAGGTTGGATCAGGACACCGGTTTCCCACGACGAGACATGTTGTTTCAGCTCAGCGGGGAAATCTGTACCAGCGTCTATGATCCAGCCGACGGATTTCGATTGTGGTGGTGGTGAGAAGAGGCGGGCACCGATGGCGGAGAATGTACCTGCGCCACCCATGATGTTGATTTGGGGGGTCTGGTCTGGTGCCGAGGGTGGTGGGTAGATGTCATCTGGCGGAGGTTAGTGGTGATTGGATTAGATTGATATTTTGGAATGTTTCGAGATGTAATTTGTTTTTTGATATCCATAACGAAGCGATGATAGGTGCAATGCTGGTGATGGATATGATATGGATTTATTTCCCGCTGACTTACCAATGATGAACATGCCGAGAGTACAGAAATCCATCTTTGTTTTGACAATGAAAGAATTGTGCTTGGTGAGGGTGTGAGTCGACAAGTTGACACGAATTGATTTACAGGTCATGCAAGATTGTACATGTAGATGATTTATGTGCAATCTTTAGATAAGGCAAGCTCATACAGTCGCCGGACTGAAACCGATGTCAACTTAGTTGAAACACGTCATATTATTCGGGGTGCCTGAAGACAGCACGCACGAGCTCCGGGCGGCTTACATAGAGGTTCCGTTCCTTGGTTCTGCTGGGCAAGCTTGTGCTCCGAAGACAGCAAGGTACATCTAGCAAAACACCTGCCTACAAGGCTTCCGCATTCCACTGCTTGTATTTATTTAATCAACCTTCCTCATTACAGCATTGATTGATTATTGCCTTTTACACGATATTGCACACTATAGTCTAGTACCTATCTGACAACCCCCCTCCGTTGCCGATCCATCTCCAGGCCCGCTATTCCCAGCCAACGCGGGAAAGCATCAGCAGCAACATCGGCGGTTGCGTGCAGCAGCCACTACCTTACCTTGCGCGCCTTACCCTTACCTTGCCTTTGAGCCATACCGGCACATATCCGACACCTTCCACCAACACCCGCTCCGTCTCGTCTCGTGATCGCCAAAGCTAAAACATGGCTTCTGAGGTCTCCGCCAGCACCCATGGCATGAACAACCTCACCACCCTGATCAAGAGGTACTGTACCTAGCCGCCTCCTCCCGCCTCCTCAAAATACTTCCAACACTCCAACACCCACTCTCAATGTCCCCTCCCTCTCCTTAATTTCACCGCCGTATCTACCAAACCAGCTAGCTCCTCCACCGCAATGGCGGACACGCTGAGCTACAACGCTACACCGCGCCCATCCACGCCCAGCAATGTCCAGAACAACCCGCTCACAGCTATCATCCGCAGGCTCGAAGCCGCGACCTCCCGTCTGGAAGACATCGCGTCCACCTCGACAAGTTTCGAATCGCTCGACAATGGCAAGATTGCACAGGGCAATGCGCCCAGGGCCAGCGCGCCAAACCTCCCTGGTACCGCGGTCGCTGCTGGGCCGCCCAAGCCATCGGCACCGGAGCTCCCACCAGCGATTAAAGAGATGGATGAATTGATCGATGGCGAAGTCAAGAAGTTTGTGGAAGCGAGCAGAGGCATTGATCCGCTCGTTGAAGGACAGGTGGGTGTTGGCGCATGCTGTCGGCATACGATCAGACCGCTGACTAAATTACCAGGCGGAAACCACAGCAAAGGCCTTCCGCGACCAGAGGCGGTTCATCGTTACTTCGACCAAAGCCAAGAAGCCTGACATGGCCTCCGCAGGCTTCCCTGAGCTGATCAAGGACCTGCAGCAAGACATGGGCTCTGTGGGAGATGTCAGGGACACCAACAGAGCATCGCAGATGAAGGACCACTTGGCAATGGTTGGAGAGGGCATCGGCGCTCTGCAATGGCTCATCATGGAGGGCAAACCTGCCGACTTTGTAGGCGAAGTCACAGGCGGTGCGCAGATGTACGGAAACCGCGTACTGAAGGCTTATAAGGAGACGTGAGTTCCGACAACACATCATTCCATGCGCTGAGCATTGCTGACTGGCTGAGCAGCGATCAGAAACACGTCAAGTATGTTCAGTCGTACTACGCACTCTTGAAGGCGCTCCAGAGCTACATCAAGAAACACTACCCTACTGGCCTCACTTGGAACAACAATGGCATCGACGCAGCCCAGGCTTATCGCGATGCCGATGACAACAAGACACCCAGCGCGACTCCGGCACCACCTCCCGGCGGCGGCGCACCACCGCCTCCACCGCCTCCTCTTCCCAACTTTGACAACATCCCTCCTCCACCTCCTCCACCTGGTGGTGCGCCGGCGCCTGCTAAGAACACGGGAGGGGACATGAATGATGTCTTCACGCAGCTGAACCGTGGCGAGGATGTCACGAAAGGTCTCAAGAAGGTCGACAAGTCCCAAATGACACACAAGAATCCCTCACTCCGTGCGCAAAACAGCGGCGACAACATCTCGCGCTCACGCAGCCGCGGTCCCGAGACCAAGCCCAAGCCTGTCTCTATGCGTCAGAACAGCACAGCCAGCACACCTGTCAAGAAGGAAGGCAAGAAAGAGCTCGATGGCAACAAGTGGCTGATCGAGAACTTCGACTCGCCTTCAACCCCTATCGAGATCGAGGTCAGCCAGACCCAGAGCATCCTCATCTCGCGCTGCAAGAACACCACAATCATCATGAAGGGTAAGGCCAACGCTGTCAGCATCGATAACTGCGCTCGCACGCAGCTTTTGCTCGAGACCTTGGTTAGCTCCGTGGATGTGATTAAGAGTCCCAACTTCGCAATTCAGGTCACCGGTTCCCTTCCGACCATTATGCTGGACCAGGTCGACGGCGCCTCCGTCTACTTGGGCAAGGATAGCTTGCACACGGAAGTCTTCACGAGCAAGTGCTCGAGCGTCAACATCGTTCTGCCGCCCACGGGCGATGAAGACGATAGCACAGAATGTCCTCTGCCTGAGCAGTTGAGGACTTTCATCAAGGATGGAAAGCTCGTCACTGAGATCGTTGAGCATGCGGGTTGAGGGTCCGCATGTTTGCATGTATTGTAATGTTCTCGTTTTGAGGAAAAGGTGGTTGGAAAGTAGATTAGGATAGATGTATGATGTCGTGGTTGTCGCTGTCGTTGTTATTGCCTGTCGTCTAGGTGTGTGCCTGGCTTATTATATGTATCCATGTACGTGTCGTGTGACTTTGACTAGCTGCGGTCGACGTGTCAGACAGACTACGCTGTAAGTCATACGACTCATCGCAGAGAACACTGCTGATCGCTATCGTGAGGGAAGTTGGACGCTTCACCTAGTCCACTGACTTCGCCGTAACGATATAGCACTACCTTGTAGCAGCATTCCACCTCACCGAGAGAGCACGATTAGATCTTCACGATAAAGCTTCACTGGTGTAGTTTGCTCGTTCTTGGACGGTAATGCCACGTCGCTTATCATTGTAAAGAACAATGCTCATCAAGAGAAAGGAGAACGTATTTGGAAGATCGACCCAAAACGAATTGGGTCAATTTGACATAGTAACACCTCATTACTCGTCTAAGAGATTACCGCTGACCACCACCGGGAGAGCGCATTCAAGAACTCGAAGCTTCGCCGACTTGTCCGTTCTAAATACGACTTAGCAATAGCACTACTGCAATGCTTGCACACATCGTACTTCTCGCATTCGCTTGTATCACTTGACAGCAATCTTTGCGTTGCATGTATCCTGTGATGTAGGAAACCATGCAGTGGTTTCTTCTCTAACAACTGATTGAATCCTAACACGGAATCGGTTACTTTCTCAATTCCGTTGTAATCGATCGACTTGGCAGAACTTCGGTTTAAGGTTCCACAGCGTCCACTTCCAGGATTCTTCACGCACGACATCTGCCCGCTCGCTCGGGGAGTTTTGAACCTCCGAATGTCCGGGCAACCAACGCATGCTGGCATGTTCGTTCTTGCAGACTTGGGTGACAGCCTACAAGGCTACGTCTTGGCCGATGGGAAATAGTGAGAGCCTGAAAGATCTCCGCGCAAAGCAGTGTGTAGGCGGCTTGCGGCTAAAAGAGAAATGGTCGCGTGAGTTTGTTGAAGAGCGATCTCGGGCCAGTTCGATTCCAGGCGAATATCTCTATGACGTGTTCTATCTTCACCTCCATCTCCTTGGTATGCTGGTCGCTTTCTCGCTCTCGGGTCGCGGATAGAGAGCGTATCCGAGATGCATTTGCTAGGAGGTGGAGCACACACATGCGATGGCAGACTGCCTGGCAAAGAGCTGATTTGCGGGAAGCTGCAGTGACACTTGCCATAGTCAGTATGGCCGTGCTAGGCTCCTTGCAGTATCAGTGGTGAAGAAGTGGGAGGACCTAGTCGATCGCTCACCAGCGTTGAAACTTGAGTAACGTTGACTGTCGTGTGGTGGGGGCGTTGACAGGGTGGAGGCCATGTCGTTGCCTTGCCTTAATATACAAATACCCAGAGAAGGTCGCGGGTTGCATGCAGTAGTGTTCTGATATAGTTCACGCATCCACCTCATCCTCGTCTTCAGCCAGGTTCACAGCTCCCAACACCACTCTTTGGTATTGTCAACATGCCTCATTCGATAACAACCGACAACCACACAAGCAATGGCTCTACGCCTGCTCGTCGCGGCGTCTACCTGCTCACCCATCCGAGATCGGCTTCGAACCTGTTCCAGACGATGATGGCTAAGCAAAAAAGCCATGGCTCCGACGTTCAGAGCTCCGGTTATCACTTCTTCGATGCGTCCTTCCCGCTACTGTGCCAGATGGACAGAGGGAATATCTCAGGCTGGACGGAGGCTGAGCGCGATGCGTTGTACGACCCATACAAGGCGGCTTTCGAGAAGTTGACCAAAGAGTTGGCAAACGCGGAGAAAGAGGTAATAAACTGTTTTCTTGTACTTGGTAGAATGAGAAGTCAACACGGCTCTTACAGGTGAGGTCACTTTTTACCGACCTGGGAAATGCTATGAGCAACTATCTTCAACTATGGCGTGATCGTGGGATTATGGGACTACCCGCTGACCGACCATTCGCACCCTGTAGGGCCAACAGGTGTTCGTCAAGGAACACGTATGCATGCTTACCAGCCCGGACGAGCTGTTCGCCTATGGCTTCCACGAAGAGTACCACCGCGAAGTGCCGTTCGTGCTCCGCCGAGAGGGCGAATCGAAGCCCATCACTCACACCAACCCAACCTTCCTCCCCGATGACTTCCTCCTCGCTATGCAGCCAGTCTTCCAGATTCGCCACCCAGTACTGATGTTTCCGTCGCTGGTTCGCGCTCAAGGAAAGGTCCTCCCCAACTCCCGCCCAAGCGTCCCAAGGCTCGTCGTGACACTGACTCTCCGCGGGTCGCGCGCCCTATTTGACTGGTACCTCAACCACCCAGCAGCTCTCTCTCCCAAAGTCATCGACGCGGACGACATCATGAAGGACAGGGAGGCTGTGTGCCAGCTGTGCCGCGAGATCGAGTTTGACCCTGACGCCGTTCAGTACGAGTGGGAGACTCGCGAGGAGACGGATCCAGCCAAGGCTGCTTTCCTATCCACGATCGCTGCTTCCACGGGTATCAAGCCCGGTCTGGAGGCTAGGAGTGTTGATATTGAGGCTGAAAAGGTCAAGTGGGTGGAGGAATTTGGTGAGGTTGATGGCAAGGATCTGGCTAAGGCTGTGGAAGCTGCTATGCCGGATTATGAATATCTGCTCAGCCATCGTGTGAGAAGCACGTAGTATGGTCAAACGTCATGGGAAATAAGTACTCATCGGGATTGGCTCCACCTCTCCAGATAGAACCTCCATGTTCTGTTAATGTAAGAGAGAAACACACACACACCAGGTGTATCACTCTCAGCGGTGTTATGACCAAAGTTACTTGGAGCCCCAAGGTTCCAGCAAGTGGGTAATTATTTCTTCTCCTGCTGGTCGACTTTGTCACACTTCCACGGTAACGTCGTCACGTTCTAGAAGATCCACGGTCACGCGACAAAGTGAATTCTGCTTCTGGTTTCGTGTCTTACCGCTCGCCTCCCTTGGCCTATGAAAGAGCCATGAAACGCGGCTGACATCGCCACAAAATGTGGCGCAGCACTGCGGGGCCTCTACGATGAATGCTGTCGCCTTACACCCTTGTGAGCTTACCCTACTGTATGCATTCATTCTCGATCTCTTCCCTTACTCCGACACTACCACAATTTCCCAGAAGCATCTCTCTTTGATCTTCTGCGGTTCTGGAAGTCGCGGAATTGGGCTCAGTCGAAATCAAACCTCCCCTTTCCTACCGATATCTCTCCTAAGAGCCTGTGGCGAAGATGCCTGCTGCGGCGGTCAAAGGTATGTCAGCTACGAGGAGTTCGGAAGTTTATTATCTACTGGGAAGAAGCATGTTCTCTACGAGTTGCGATCGACTTCTTGTTGTCAGACAACAGCAGACTTCCTAGTGTGGTACATTATATCTCAACTTGTCAGCTAACGCCACACCCTAGGCATCATCATCTCCATTTCGATTATCACCGCTCTCGGTATCGCCGTGCTCGAGAACCCACAAGTCCAGCAATGGCTTGATCAACAGCGTCGGCATCTTGCCGAACTCCTACGTACTCTTGGCCCAGACCTTGATCCCCAGTCTCGCCGTGAAGCCGAAGCGTTTGCCTTCGAAGGCCGTACGCCTAGCAACGATGAAGCCATCCGACGAGAGGCACAGGCTAGCCGTGAGGCTGCTGCTGTGGCAACAGGCAGGAGTCTTGGATCGTCTGCTAGCGCTCTGAGAAGGATACCAATAGCTGGTCCAGGTGACGATGAGGCTGCCGAAGAGAGGCGGCGGTTGGGCAGAGAATACCTGGCGAGGAGGAACAGGGAAATGATGGAGTTGCAGGAGAAGAGAGGCATTACCAGTCCTGCAGCTGAAGAGCCGCCTGCGTCACCCACTAGCTTCGATGCGATGGTTGACGGAGAAGGCAAGCTGAAGGCAAGCGATATGGAGTTGCCAGCCGTGCCCGATGCTGAACCGGAAAAGCCGATTCAGGAGATGAGCCAGCTTCAACAGCCTGTACCTGTTGCTCCTGCACCCAGCACAGGTGGTTGGGGCTGGCAACTTGGCGCAGCTCTCGCAAATCCCTTTGGCGACGAGTTTGAACTTGAGAGGAGCATCACACCGAGACCTCCTGTTGTTCCGCCTAAAATCAAGCTCGAGACCAAGCCAGCCCTAGAGGTTGTTCAGCGGGTGATTCAAGAGCAGCGAAATGTAGAGGCACCGCATGAGGAGCTGTCATACGAAGAGCAAATGGCTATTGCAATGTCCTTGTCAGAAGCAGAGACTTCGATGCCTTCGGCTACAGTTCGTCAAAACAACCAAGAGGAGCCGGATGCCGACCTACGAGCCGCTATCGAAGCTAGTCTTCGCGATATGGACGGTCAACAGGCCGCGCATGCCATCGCGCATGCTGCACCCGTTACTCCACGCTTGGTGGCACAGTCAAAGCAGCCACTGGTGGATTTGACGCCTGACCCACCGATCTCAACGCCTCAAGAACCACCACGCGGTGACTGGACGTCACTCTTCGATCATTCTGTCTGGAGCGAGGAAGAGAAGACGGCAGACCCTCCTGTCAGCGTGCCACCGCAGGTGGTGGATACCGATGAGGATGACTTGTACAGCGCCACACCTCAATTGACGCGCGCCCGTCTCGCTGTCCATGATTCCACGCAAGGCAACACTCCAGCTGGCCCTTCTACAAGGGCCTATGATCCCGTTCACGAGGCCGCATTTGTTCAGCAGCAACAACTGCAAGCACCGCTGGAGGCTAGCTTCTACTCCGCCCACTCTCAGTCTAACTCCTCGCCAACCTCTCACACGGTGTCCGATGCACCTCAGCTCATCGACATTTCTGAACGTTCACCTTTGGCTGTTGTCAACTCCTCCCCAACTGTCAAGTCCCGCGCTTCGTCCGTCGTGCTTCACAGCTCTTCTCAGAGCTCTGCGAGCTCTGAGGTCTTCACATCTCTTCCGGCCATCTCCCGTGAGCAAACACCGCCACAACCGGCATCGAGCGCGCCTCGCAGCGAGATGTCCGATGTCGAGGTCATCGACCTGTCCGAGGACAGTGATGTCGACATGCTTTCCGAGGAGGGCGACGGCGTTGCAACACCAGACAGCTGGACCGAAGTTGGTAGCCAGGACGGCGAAAGTGAGGCCGGGCAGAGGTAGTCACCCTCACGCATGATTGATCATTTACATTTGGCGAAAGATTGTTACGAGTTTGGGAGTTTGGGAATACTTCGGCATGCGAAACAGCAGCGCTCTGGGTTTGTTTATTATACCTTTTACCGTCTCTTACGCACAGAATCAATTATTACCTTGTCATGAGTTCTGAACTCTTCTCACACTATTCACCTAGGCACTCGCCAGCTCTGCAGATCCAATCATATCCTGAAATATTCGTTGGTAGCCCAGATTCAAGATGGCTCATGTGCCAGGACTTGTGAAGATTCGCAGGAGCTCGCATGGTATCCGGTCGTGTCACTGGTGCTATCGGAAGAAGCAGTGCCATGTTTGGTGGTGTGTAGTTGCGTGTCCTGGTCCCCAAGATGCAGTGCGATTGATTGATGCAAGCACACGCTGGATTACGTGACTATGCGATCTTGGTAAACGATGGCAATAATAAGCTCTGACGGTACCCACGACTCCCTGATCCGTCTAGATCAATAGTACCAGCAGCTATATATGTAACACTATTTAGTCCACCGGTCTCCGCTCATATTGGGAGTGACTTGATTGAGTTAACTTGAAATTGTTGTTTTCCGTCCTAGCAAGCCAGCCCCAACCCTAACCCTGGTATAGATGACTTCTCTTCTCACCTCAGCAACATTGGGAGCTGAGTATGTCATTTTTATATTCCAAAGATACATGTAATTCTCTGCAGTCCGAGGGTGTATAGCACGCTATGAGATCCGAGCACCTGGTGACTTGCCGGGTTCGACCTTCCAGGGCAAATGAATGTTTGTCGTGGATATTTGACGAGGTTTCCCACGTGTGCGATTCTGAGAGCGCCACCCGAGCCTCCACGGTCAATGGAGACACCGCAAAAAAGTATTGTAGTGCTCATATCGTCTGCAGGTATGAAGAGCCAACTGCAGTCGGACACGAAGTGGTCGAAAGCGCTTTTCCAGACCGCTGCAGGCGAGTCTGCTGAACCGCATGAACCTTGCTGCACTACGCAGTCCCAACCAGCCACTTTCGGTTAATTATCGTCGCTGATGCCCAGTGCGTGTGGGGTCATGTCGCCACCCGTCTATTGAATCTGGACACCGGTGGCCACAAACGAGTGATGGTAGGAAGGCCGGTGATAGGAAAATAAATGGCAGTCGTTGTGAACGATCAATCCCGACCGTTGTTGGAGGTGTTGATTGGAGAGGTGAATGCATGATTGATCAATAGAGCGACGTGATTGAAGGTACCTACGAACATTAGGTAATGAGTCACATGACCGGCGGTGATCGGTTATGACCTCTGTGTCCCAATGTGGGAACTCAAGCGAGGCGGGTGCATCGTTCTTGCCCCCACCATGTTCAAAATCCAAAGCGAAAAGCCTCGCTGCCATCCCACCTCTCCTCTCGCTCGACCCATCCACCGCCAGACCATCCACAACGCCTTTGACAGGTGCGCCCGCCCACTCCATCACCCTGCCATACTCAAGCACATCTCTAACGACACCTCTGCAGGCAGGCAATATCTTCCGGTCCAACAGTGCTCATCACGAGTACTTCAAGCGGGGCAATCAATAGCCTCTAGGACAGAGTCCGGAAAAATCTTACCAAACCACACAACCCGCAAATACCGCCAAGATGGTTAAGTACGTCGACACCCTATACCACAACCACCGCTCGAAACACTGCTGTCTTGTTCTGTATCGTCAACGGCGTGAACAGCGCAGTGGACGGCCTCGGGCGGCGGCCACACACACTCGTATAGTTGCTGACAAAATGCGCCAACAGCTTCACCGTCGAGGAGATCCGTGGTCTCATGGACACTCCCGCCAACATCCGTAACATGTCCGTCATTGCTCACGTCGACCACGGAAAGTCCACCCTCACCGACTCCCTGGTCCAGCGAGCCGGTATCATTTCCGCCAAGAACGCTGGTTCTGCTCGTTTCACCGACACCCGTGCCGATGAGCAGGAGCGTGGTGTGACCATCAAGTCCACTGCCATCTCCCTCTACGCCCAGCTCCAGGACGAGGAGGACCTCAAGGATATCCCTATCCCCACCACCAAGAACGAGTTCTTGGTCAACTTGATCGACTCTCCCGGTCACGTTGATTTCTCTTCTGAGGTTACCGCCGCTCTCCGTGTCACTGACGGTGCTCTCGTCGTCGTCGACACCATTGAGGGTGTCTGCGTCCAGACCGAGACCGTGCTCCGTCAGGCTCTCGGTGAGCGCATCAAGCCCGTCCTTGTCATCAACAAGGTCGACCGTGCTCTTCTCGAGCTCCAGCTCGGCAAGGAGGACCTTTACCAGAACTTCTCGCGTGCCATCGAGTCCGTCAACGTCGTCATCTCCACCTACTTCGACAAGGTTCTCGGTGATGTCCAGGTCTACCCCGAGAAAGGTACCGTCGCCTTCGGTTCCGGTCTTCACGGCTGGGCCTTCACCATCCGTCAGTTTGCCGTCAAGTACGCCAAGAAGTTCGGTGTCGACCGCAACAAGATGATGGAGCGTCTCTGGGTAAGTATTCACAAAAATCCGCGTGGCGAGATTCATCATGCTAACAAGTCATCCAGGGCGACTCTTTCTTCAACCCCAAGACCAAGAAGTGGACCAAGACCGGTGGTGACGGCGTCGAGCGTGCCTTCAACCAGTTCTGTTTGGAGCCTATCTTCAAGGTCTTCGACGTTGTCATGAAGGGCAAGAAGGATGACGCTCACGCGCTCGTCGAGAAGCTCCAGATCAAGCTCGTCGGTGACGAGAAGGATCTCGAGGGCAAGCCCCTCCTCAAGGTCGTCATGCGCAAGTTCTTGCCCGCTGCCGACGCTCTCCTCGAGATGATGGTTATCCACCTTCCGTCTCCCGTCACTGCCCAGAAGTACCGTGTTGAGACCCTTTACGAGGGTCCCCAGGACGACCCTTCTGCCATCGGTATCCGTGACTGTGACCCCAAGGGTCCCCTCATGGTCTACGTCTCCAAGATGGTGCCGACCTCCGACAAGGGTCGTTTCTACGCCTTCGGTCGTGTCTTCTCCGGTACCGCCAAGTCTGGTATCAAGGTCCGCATTCAGGGCCCCAACTACGTTCCCGGTGGCAAGTCCGACATGTTCATCAAGAGCATCCAGCGTACCATTCTCATGATGGGTCGCTACACTGACCCCATCGAGGATGTGCCCGCCGGTAACATTCTTGGTCTGGTCGGTATTGACCAGTTCTTGCTCAAGTCTGGTACCCTCACCACCGACGAGGCCGCCCACAACATGAAGGTCATGAAGTTCTCTGTCTCTCCCGTTGTGCAGCGCTCCGTCGAGGTCAAGAACGCCAACGATCTTCCCAAGCTCGTTGAGGGTCTCAAGCGTCTGTCCAAATCCGACCCCTGTGTCCTTACCTACATCACCGAGTCCGGTGAGCACGTTGTTGCTGGTGCCGGTGAGCTCCACCTCGAGATTTGCTTGAAGGATCTCGAGGAGGACCACGCTGGTGTTCCCCTCACCATCTCCGACCCCGTCGTCCAGTACCGCGAGTCCGTCGAGGGTACCTCCAGCATGACTGCTCTGTCCAAGTCGCCCAACAAGCACAACCGTATCTACATGATCGCCGAGCCCCTCTCCGAGGAGGTCTCCAAGGACATCGAGTCCGGCAAGATCGCTCCCCGTGACGACATCAAGACCCGCGCTCGCATCCTTGCCGACGAGCACGGCTGGGACGTCACTGACGCCCGTAAGATTTGGTGCTTCGGTCCCGACACCAACGGTGCCAACTTGCTCGTTGACCAGACCAAGGCCGTCCAGTACCTCAGCGAAATCAAGGACTCCGTTGTGTCCGGTTTCCAGTGGGCCACCAAGGAGGGTCCCGTTGCCGAGGAGCCCATGCGCTCCGTCCGCTTCAACATCATGGATGTTACCCTTCACGCCGACGCCATCCACCGTGGTGGTGGACAGGTCATCCCCACCGCTCGCCGTGTGCTCTACGCCGCCACCCTCCTCGCCAACCCCGGCCTCATGGAGCCCGTCTTCCTTGTCGAGATCCAGGTTCCCGAGAACGCCATGGGTGGTATCTACGGTGTCCTCACCCGCCGTCGCGGTCACGTTTTCGAGGAGCAGCAGCGTTTGGGCACTCCTCTCTTCTCTGTCAAGGCTTACCTGCCCGTCAACGAGTCCTTCGGTTTCAACGCCGACCTCCGCGCCGCCACCTCTGGCCAGGCCTTCCCAACCATGTTGTTCGACCACTGGCAGATCATGACCGGCGGTTCCGCCATCGACAGCTCGTCCATGACTGGCCAGATCGTCCAGAAGATGCGTGTCCGCAAGGGTCTCAAGCCCGAGGTGCCCGACTACACCAACTACTACGACAAGCTTTAAGCGGTTTGTCTGCAGTAGTGAGCATGTATTACGGGGCTGGTCAAAAGTTTCGAGCGCAAGGATGCCACGCTGGTGCTTCCCTTACCCGGGCAGCACACAGTTCTTCTCTATAGTTGGCAAATAGACCGCCACGCGATGCAATGATTGATACGATCGTAAGGGGAAAGCTAGAAACTAAGACATGAAATGAAGAAGAGTGGATGGTTCTTTCCTTTTTTATTCTTGGATTACCCATGGTTGTCAATTTTTTCATCATGACCATGTTTCGATCGTTTGCGGATTAAGCAGAAATTAGATAGCCTTCAAACGTTAGAAGCGTGTCTGTCATCACTTTTTCAATGTCCCCTGTTTATGAATCCCATCCATGTTGCGTGTAACTATGAGGTGATGACGGTGAGAGGAAGTGGCATGTGATGGGATGGGGGCGGGACCCTTGAATTGCAGCACAAGCTAAACATCTTACTGCCTAGATAGAAGCTGGCAGGCCAAGGTCTTTACATACCTACATACTACTTCTCCAACGGTCATTCCACTTACCGCTCAAGAGGCCTCGAACAGTACTTTGGATTCTGGACACGTGCGACTGGAAAGAAGCGTAGTAATACAACGCTAAGAAGATGCAGTAAGAGTAGGGCCAGACACAGACACACGGCAAGCTACCACCTAGCCATGGCAGCCTGGGAGCCGATCACAATCATGGGCGGAGATGTTGGCACGGGTTCTGGTTTTGGAAGACTGGTCCTGATTCTTGCTGGTGTATCCTCACTCGTGGCCTGTCTTCTCACAGTCCTGTAAGTCAGACATCCCGATCAAGCAGTATACCTGCCTCCCCTCCTAGGCGCAACCCGCGACTGACCCTCCCTCCCTCTTCCTCTAGCACCACCGTCCTGCAATGCAAGAACTACCGCAAGCCTCTGCTCCAGCGCCATGTTATTCGCATCCTCATGCTGGTGCCTATATTCAGTACTGCCTCTTGGGCTAGTTTGACCTCCCTCCGCGTCGCCTTCTGGATCGACCCTCTGCGCGATGTCTACGAGGCCTTTGTCCTCTACACCTTTTTCCAATTACTCATCAACTACCTCGGAGGCGAGCGCAGTCTTATTATCATGATGCATGGCCGCCCGCCAGTGGATCATCTATGGCCGCTGGACTACGTCCTGCCGAAAGTCGACATCAGCGACCCACACACCTTCCTGAGCATCAAGAGAGGCATCTTGCAATATGCTTGGATAAAGCCCGCGCTGGCGATTGCGACGCTCGCCATGAAGGCTACAGGCACTTTCAAAGAAGGCATCATGTCGGTGGACTCGGGATACATGTGGACAAGCATCATCTACAACATCTCCATCTGCTGGTCTCTATACGACCTAGCGCTCTTCTGGGTTTGCATGACTACAGACTTGCAGCCCTTCAGGCCTATGCCGAAGTTCCTCGTGATCAAGGGCATCATCTTCGCATCCTGGTGGCAGGGCTTCCTCTTGTCGATCCTGGTCTGGCTGGGCGCCATCCCCAGCATAGGTGGCGGCTATACGGCGGACAACTTGGCAGCTGCTATCCAGGACGCACTGATCTGCTTTGAAATGCCTCTGTTCGCCATCGCGCAATGGTACTCTTTCAGCTGGAAGGACTTTGCAGATGTCACCATCTCGGATGCGCGCATGCCCATGCGCTTCGCCTTCCGAGATGCATTCGGGCCCCGCGATCTGATCGAGGACGCAAAGGAGACTTGGAGTGGCAACAAATACGAGTACAGGTATTTCGACGCTACGGACAATGTCATGGCGCACGAGGATAGCTCGAGTAGAGTCGCGAGAATGCAGGCTGGCATGCGCTACGAAAGAGGCGGGCGTGGCAAGTACTGGATCCCAGCACACGGTGGACCGGATGTAAAACAGCCTTTGCTCAGTAGATGGGCGCACGACAGTCACGCGAGGACCATGAGCCCAAGCAACGGCAAGCACCCGAGTCGTTCGCCGAGCCACAACGGTACCAAGGGCTACGGCACTCACGAGGAGCCCGAGGAGCCCGTGTTGGACGACGAGGAAGAGAGACTGTACCAGAATGCGCGTGCGCTGGAATTCGGCGACTGGAATTATCCCGTCATCAACACGCACTATGCAACGGCGGAGGACCGTCTGCACGCAGACCCCAACATGCTTTCATCGTCGACTAACCGCGCCATCCTCCAACCATCCAAAGCAAACAAGCAGCGCCGCAAGAGTCGCATGCAGGATCTCCAATCTCAAGTTCACCAACATGACAACCCTGGTGACAAGCACAGCCACCGCGGCAGCGGCAGCTCCGGTGGTGAAGGCTCAAGCCAAAATGCTGCTGGGAAGGCCAGAGAAAGAGCCTCCCACCTACCGATCGTTGGAGATCTCCTACGCAAGCACTCTTCAGACTCGGCAAAATCACACTCTAGCCAACTCGTTGACCTCGTCGTCGAAGACCACGAAGCCGAAGCCATCGAGCGCGTGCGTGCTCGCAAAGAAGGCGGTCCCGGCTGGAACAGCGTCGAGCAGAAGCATTTCGTCAAAACGTTCCCCGACGAGCCTATTCAAGAGGAGGTCAGGCAGGGCTTCAATCCTGACAGGCCTGAACAGAAGACCACCGATCAGACCCACAACCTCAGCGAGCCCTTCGCTTTGGAGGACAGCAGCGAGACTGACGATATGGAGGCCGTTGCTGACCAGAAAGGCGTTGATGAGACTGGGCATGACCAACCTTGGGAGAAGAGAGGTGGCGACGACTTTGGAGATGGGAGCGGAAGCGGGAAGGGAAAAGGCAACAAGGGCAAGGAGAGAGCCAGTCCTGACATTCCTGAGGAGAGGAATCCTTGGTCGGACTAGTGTCACTTCTGTGTGTTTGTGTAGTGTGCTGATAGCGAGCTGATGTTGTCGTTGTTGCACTTCGAAGCGTTGGCGTTTGATACTCCAAGTGTTTACTTCTGATCGCACGGAGTTATTTGTATATCGTTGCTCAGATACCAGAATTGTACGTATCTTTACGTTGCTTGTTCAGAGGCGTGTATGATATCAAGTTTGATTAGACATGTGTCCAATCGATTGGACGGGAAAGTAGGTACTCTTGAATCAATACAACATAGAGATGTACAATTGAGGGCTTCTAGAGCCACGATCTACAACCATGTTCATTACCTCCAATGAAGAATCTGCAACCAGCACTCCTGTAACGCCCCGCTCGAAAGTGCTACAACAAACACGACGAAACGCCCTAAGATCTCTAAACAAAAGAAGCGACAGTCTCCACGTCACCCTTACGAGCTGCCCAAAATCCTGCCATAAGCATCCTCAACCTCCTTGGCCACTTCCAACAAACTGACAATAATGATCTGGTGCGTGACATTAGGCAGCCTGTCGCGGTGCAAGCCGATCCACTCAAGTGGCGGCGTCGCCTCGCCCATGTCGCGCAGCTGTGGCGTCTCAATGATGGGCGGCTCGAGCGGTCGATACTCGTACTTGGACTGCGGCAGATTAACCTCGGCCGTAATTTTCTGCTGCTGCTCCTGCTCGCTGCTGGGGTTCATGGTGTCTTTGGGCGTATCTGAGTCTTCTTGCGCGTCCTTCTGTTGCGGCCCTGCGGTTATTTTGACGGCGGACTCAGGCAAAGGCTTGCCGAGTCGTGATGCCAGAGCGCGCGTGTGAGTGACGTACATGCCTTTGATGAAGTTGATGCGCGACAAGTTCCAGCCGACGTCGACTTTCCCTTCGAAGAGTGATTTGAAGACGTATTCGATGTGGTTCGAGTCCGGCACCTGCCACGTCTGCATTGTGGCCACGACCCGGGGCACGCGCAGGATGGTGCCGCCTTTTGAGTTGATGGCGCTGCTGATCACTTCGTCCACCGTAATGTCTCCAAGAGTCTTGGGCACCGTGACCCGTTTGACGGATCCGAGTGCGACTTGAAGCTGGCCGAGAGTCATTCCTAAGCCGCTGTGGATTCTGCCGTTTTCGAGGCCAACGGCGAAGCGCGCTTGGATGTTCGTTGCTTCGAACTTCAGGATCTGGCTGTCGAAGAAGGTGCCCGGAAAGGCGCCCACGCTGATAGCTCCCACTGTGACCACCACATCTGTGTGCAAAGCGAACGGCGTCCTGGATTCTAACCGCTTGAGTTTCGATGAATGTCTTTGGGTCGGCGCGGGACGGCTGGGGGGCGTGGTACTGTCGCGGCGCAGGTGTTTCTCGATGTCCTTGAGCGACTGGTCGAAAGCCGCCTGCTTCTCCTGAACCAAGCGATCAAAGGCCTGGTAGAGACCGAAAGCCTGCGCGGGACTGGTCGAGGTGCAGAACACGTACGCTTTCTCGCAGTCCAGCACGGCGACCAGTCGGTCCTGGTCTTCTGCCCGAGGGTTGCGCACGTTGTACATGAGGAAGTCGAAGCCCTCGATGTCGCCGAAAGCGAAGGCTTGGTAGTCGAAGGCTGCTTTGGCGCGCAACCGGCGAAAACCAACGGACGCCTGGATGAGCGGTGTTCTGCGTGAGTTCTGACTTTCCTCCGGCCAGCAGATTGATGTTCGTACACCGAATTTGTTTAGTTGGATGAAGCCGCTCATCCTGCCGTGGCTGTTCGCAGCCACGTCGTCGATACCGATGCATAAATTCTGCTCCCAGTTCGAAGCCTTTTGCGAGGATGCCCAGAGGTTCGACATCGTGAAAGACGTCTTGCCAATACTCTGACCCAGGTCGAGCTCGACGCCCAGCTCTGCGATGGACACCGTAGCGTTCCAGGGGAAAGCAGCAGCAGCAGCCACAGACTGGTAGCGTTGGACGAGGTAGTCGTCCGCCTGGCTTGATTGCGACTGTGGGTTCGAAGATTGTGCATTTCGAATCTCAGGCGGTAGCCAAATTTCGCGGAACAGAAGCAAGTCCTGCAGCTGCTTGGCATTGATAGACGTCTTCGTTGGGTTGATCTTCAATATCGCTGAAATGCCGTTAACTCCGCTGAAGTGCTTGCTGTTCATCAGAGACATGACGATGGAGTCCATATCGAAACTGAATGTCGGTTCTCTCGAGTAGACGTGTTTGACGCGGGTGCTCAACTTGGTTAGTACAGCAGACATGGCAAAGAAGTGACCTTGGTCTTCACTGTCGAGGGTGTTTACGGTGAAGTAAAAGTCCTCTAGCTCTGCGGTGGCATCTACCTTGGCAATCGGCTGACATGTCAATCCGAACTCCTGCTTGCAGATTCGCAGTCCGAGGTTGACCTTTGTCTTGCCAAAGATGGCGGTTGGATCGGCCTTGACAAGTGAGTCGTCCTCGAAGAAGCGCTGTGCAGGTTTTTGATCGTTCTTGTCGACTGGCAGTGAAGGTGTGGCTGGCGTCTCGTTCTTTTCGTTGCTTTGCATCACCTCTTTCACACTGTTGGAGATCTCGAGAATTAGGGGTACAACGTTGGGCAGCAGCAAGTTCTTGGAAGCATCGACTCGCAACTCGCCGCTGACTTGTGGTCGAGCCTCGGTGTCATTGTATTCGAGCTTGAGAGCGATACCGGGCGCCTTCAGTGAAGTGTGCAGGGTGCCTCCGTCAGGAGAGAATTGTCCATAGCGACCTTGCTTAGCTTTCTCTTGCGATACTGCGGCAACGGTTGACAGATTGGCGTCGTCAGGCCCGGATCCCTGTAAGTAGACGTGGGCGCCAGCAAAGTCCGCCTCAACCAGGAGAGATGCAAAGTGATTCTTGCCGAAGAGTTTTGTCCTTGGGGCGCCAGATGTCGTTGGTGTGATCTGCCAGTTAGCAGTCCCGGTTCTGAACCGCTCGATGGCGAACTCGATCGACTTTTGCACTCCACTGACTGGTACAATGAATTTGGATTCTAGTCGAATATCGAGAGGCCTGCCGGTCGCCCTGAAGGCTAGACTGCGGTTCCTTTCTTGTGACCAGTAGCCGACACTAAAGCCAACCTCTGGCAAAAGCGCAGAGTTCAGTGTGCGCTGGACTTTGTTCGCTGTCTTGGGTACAAGCTGCAGCTGCAGATCTTGCATGGTCAGACGCGCCTCATGCCCGCCTCTTGTGGTGAACTCGACTCGAGCCAAAGATAGTACTAGGTCTTGAACCGCGGAGTTGGCATTTCGTGCGTAGCTTGGGTCAACCAACCAAGTAAACTGGATGCCACTGAATTCCACAGTAACCCTCATAGCCAGCAAATCAGTTGCAGAGAATGGCATGCCTGCTTCACTGCCCTTGCGCTCTCTGCCGCTGATTGACTTGACTAGGCGATGCTTTCTTTGCGAGCGCAGGCGGCGAATGTAGTCCATCTCTCGCGACAAGTCGAGGTCCTTGATTCTGTCTTGCATATGGTTGGCGACGTCAACGATGATAGCGGCAGTCTCAGGATATGCGTTGACCACAAGACCGGGGCTTCTAACCGCCAGATCGCGGGTGAATACGCCGTTCTCATCCTTGTACAACGTGATTTCGAGCACGGCAGATAGCTGAGCACTGCCTACCTGTCGCCTGGTCTGGCCTTCGAGAATGGCTAGTCTTGCCCCAACATCCTCAACTTTGCCTTTGACCTCCGGGAAGAGGGAAGGATCACCAGCATCAATGTTGGCCTGATTTGATGCCTTCGCATGGAGAGGGCCAATGCCAAGCTCGAGCTCTGCCGTCGAATGCGCTGCAAGGTGTGGCGTTCTTGCGGAGACGCGTACACCTAGCAACGCAAATCGCACATCGTAGACAAGTAGCTTCCCCGGAGAGGTCTTGACCAACGACTTTGTGTCTCCTGAAGGTTTCTCAGGGAATAACTCGCTGACGCTGTGCTGTACGTCTTCGATGCCTGACTTGATTTCAGACAAAACGTCTTGAACCTCCTTCTTGTTGATTATTGTCACAATACCTTGGATAGTACCGGCGTCGATTTCGATTCGCTTTATCGTCGTTGCGACCGATAGGTGCGTCTTCTTTGGAGTAATTTCGATACCGACATGACCATTTATGGGAGGTATCTCTAGCAGGCCTTGCTCCTGGTCCTCGTCACCGCTGTGGTTGACGAACGCGTGGTTCTGTGCACCTACGTCGAAGTCAATTCCGAGGGTGTGGTTCTTGACCAGGCTTGGCGCAACGCGGAAGCTTGCTGCGGTGGCTTCCAAGCGGTAGCTAAGAGCTTGCAGCAACGAGAGGTTGATCATCAATTTGCCTGCGAGTACGGCAGCGTGGAATTTGACGGGTACATGGGCTGGTACCTCGCCGTCATCTTTCGGCGCTACAGGAATAGCAGCCTCGATGAGTTTGACGAGCTTGAGGACTTGAGCGACCTCGTCGTTCACAATGTGATCAACGACTTGAAGAATGCCAGGTACCTGCTCCTTGACGTCGATTTGAAGCTCGCCATAAGAGAGCGCTAGCGTCACCGTCGGGGGCGTGTCGGCATCCTTGGTTGGCTGCAAGTAGTCGACGTAGATGTTTGGCGCAGTCAACAGTGTTTGCCATATCAGTGACGACATGCCATGAAGCTCCGTTACCGCAGAATTAGCGTGCAAAACAATGCTTATGCAGTCGCCGTACTTGTCAGTGGCCTGCGTCGTCCCAATGAGTGACATGCGCATGCCATCGGCCCGCGATTCATGGCGTAAGTTGATGGTCTGTAGAAGGATGCTGCCGACATCGGTCGAAACGACGACATGAATATCGTGACGGTCGAGTCCTTCATCCAGCGCTTGAGATGGAGTACGGTGTTCTTGCTGAGGCTTAGCAATGCTGACCAAGCGCTGTACCTCCGGCACCACGGTCTCCAAGATGCTGATCATGTTCCAGTCGAACCCGAAACCGATGGAAGCCGCATGTATCTGTAGTTGGGTCTTGGTTCGTTTGTTCTCATCAATCAACATGAGTCCCTCTGGTACCTTCGGTGGCGAGATCTCTAGGCCTACGGCAATGTCTTCAACGACTAATTTGTTAACACCGTCGCCTTCGTCAATCGCGACCCGCAAAGACTCAGTATCCCATGTGAACGCCGTCGGCTTGGCATCAGGAGCGTGAAGCGGCATTTCTTCATCGTTGCCAAAGAGCGTTTGTAAAGCTGTTGTGCGGCCAATGTTCGGCACATCCCAGTTTCGCCATGCAGTCCAGGACTCAAGAACTTGCTGACCAATGTTAGCGGGGCAAGAGATGTGGTCGCTCTTGAAGTGAGTTTCCAACTCGAAGAGAACGCCCTTTGGCATGCATTGTAACGTGTGTCTGAAACGCATAAGCACTTTCCAGGACTCCTGATTCCGGAAGTGGTCCTGGAAAGCACGCAGAATGTAGGTCATGCGAGACATGAATGGCGGATCACCAATGTGTTCACCATGCTCAGTGAGTGTGTGTATCAAGACCTTCAATCGCTCATGCGAAGCGACGAGCGGTTTGGTGAAGCTAGACTGAAGATCTAGCACCATTGGCGTCAATCGCTGGGCCAGCGCAGTCATGTAAGTAACCTTCTTGCTCGATGTAGTTACAGCTATGTCGCGCACCGACACGCGGAAGGTCTTTTTGGCAGCCAGAGCGGACCAGATCGTTGCGTCGTCTACACTCAATGACAGCGCCAGTCGTTCAGGGGATAGGTCGAAGCCCTCATGTACAGACGCCCTGAGCGATGCTAGGAAAATGTGGAAGGCAAGCTTTTCCTGGCTGCCTCTACTAGAGGGCTCTTTCTTCTGTCGCATCATGAATGTGAGATGGTTGAGCGACAAATCGACAACGTCTGGCGGGTTACCGTCCTTGTTCGTATTGCAGATGCGTAATGGGGCGGAGGGCACGTCTAGCTTGATTTCGAGTATGCTCCCGAACCCGTTGTGTTCCTGTTGTTGGCCAACAATTGTGCTCATGACACTGACTTGATATGCATCCATGATATCGTCAAGTTTCTTGGGTTGGACCACCTTGAGTAGCGTCGCCGCAGCAAGAGCGGCACGCGGCTCAACGTACGCTCTGAGACCCGGCACGAGTCTGATCAAAATCGTGGTTTGGCTGGACTCAGGATCTTGCTCAGAATTTATCTCTGGCTCTTCGTCCTGGTCTGTCAGCTTTGCAGCTTCAGAGTGGTCGAACTTGGGTACATTTGAATCGTCGGGCTCGACAAGGTCAAGCGGGAAATATGGATCTGCAAAAGAACTGGAGAAGGCCATAGTTGATGGCGGCAGTCCGAGCTTTGCGCGTTCGCGGTCGCTGGGAAGGACGCCCTTGTGTTCTGATGAAGCCTGGCTCGAAGCCTTCGAGGAGAAACTGCGCTCAGATCTAGAAATAGAGCCTTGGGACCTAGAGAGAGGTACATTTGGTACCGTCAGTCTGCTTCCAGCCTGGATAGACGCCCTCAAGGAAGAGTTTGACGGCTTCGAACTGAGACTCCGATTGCTCAAGAAGCTTTTAGTTGTTTTGATTGACATTGGTCGCGAGTGCTGTTGGCCTCCGGCATCGATGGGCGGAGGGAACGCTGGACAAGGAACCGTCGGGGGTTGAACGTCGGCTTCGTCAACACTTTCAAAGCTTGGCCTTCTTGCGACATTGCGCTCCAGAAAGGGCATGCGACCGGTGCGCTTGTCATTATTGTGGAGGAACGCCTGCTGTTTCTTGAGCTCTTCTTCAAGCTGCCTCTTTCGGCCTATGACATTCAGAGCAACGCTCGTCTGGAGGAAGGCGTAAGTCCTGACAGGCTGGCGACGATGTTTGCGTACTCGATGACGGGCAGCACTCTTTCCATCGACGCATGCAACCGTGAGGTTCGGTACTAGTACACTGACTCGTTCGGAGAACTTCATGTCTGACCAATCGTTGAAGTCAACACTCACTGCGTCAGTCGAGATTAAGAATGCTTCGTTTCCTGCGTGCACCCAGACGCGAATGACATCAGTCCTGAGTTGCAAGAACGTCACCTCGTAGAAGATGTTTGGTGTTTCGAGGGGCAGTGCGTTCTCTCCATCGGGAAAGGTGAATGCAAGCGCCTTAGCCGCAAGAGCCATATGATGTACGAAATTACTTTGCAGTTCACCGGCAATGGCACCGACATCGACGGCCCATGAGGCAGCGTAAGCCGGTTCGTTGGGAGGCAGACCAAAAGCGCGGTGTCCATTGAGATCTACGTGGTGGATGTAGAGCTGAGTGTTCGACGTGGTACCACTGGGAGAGTCTGGGTCACCCGAGGTCGAGCCGAGTAGGAAGTTTATGGGAGAGAAGTTGATTGCAAGGTCCATGTAGTAACTTGTAAGACGCAGATCGATGGCACCGTGCTGCACGTCAATACGAACAAATTCCTCGGCCGAGTAAAGATTGGTCGGAAGCATGACCGTTGCGTCTTCGGCGGCGATGCACAGTATGACGTCCATCTCATTCGCTGTTTGAGGTTTGGGGAGGCTGACTGTCTTTTCATTCGATTCATTCAGATCATTGCCCGCGTCTTGGAACTCCTCCAGGGTCTTGAAATGCAGATAATCACCGAAGTAATTCTCTTTCACATTGATGAGATGCCGTATCAAAAATCCATATGCCTTGAGTGACAGGCCATATCCGACAAGATCCATCCGCAAGACATCGCAGAGCCCTGGAGCTGATTCTTGATTGGCAGAGAAAGATCCTTTGAGAGTCAACTTTGGTAGCTCGGCGACCTGCTTTTCCGGCAGTAAGGTCTTCAGTGTGTTACGTGGCGAGCTGAACATTCTCATCCGCAATTCTAGCGCCAGCACGTCGAACGAGATATCGTTCACTTTGGGACGGAAGGACTCAAGCGGAATCTCAAGCACGGCTTGCAGGTCACGGCCCTCGAGAGTCAGGAACTCATTCTTGTCGAACTCGGCTGGATCGTTCACGATATTTGCATCGTTCGTGTTGAGGTACATCGTCCAGTTGCGGAAGTTGAGATCCATGCCATACTTATAAGGTACGAATGTGAAGAAATCTGGCGGAGGACCAGACGACCAGTCATTTACAAGATCCGTGATGAGGAACATGTGGTCGCGCAGGATGAATAGCTCAAGGTCGTCGCATGTGATCTTGAACGGCCAATCGCGTAGAGTATTCCAGGTCACAGGGTTGGAAAGATCAGCTTCCATGCTGAGCGCCCCGGCTCGCCAGAGAAGACCGTGGTTGACACTGCTCGTAATCTCGGTTCCCTTGACGTCAAGATCAAGGTTATTGCGGTAGCCGTCGGAGCGAGAAAACATGTCCATAACGTAGTTGACAGTGGAATCGGCCTTTACCTTGACGTCAAGCCAAGCATAAGGCCGTGCATCAGCGGGTGCGCTCTGTTTTCCCTTTCGACGACGGCCGTGTTTAGGCTTTTTACGATGCTTGCCTTTGCCTCCGGTGACGTCTTGCTCATCGTCAGGCTTGTGTCGGTTGGCTCGGCCATGCCATTTACCGTCCTTCGACGCCTCACGGGTAGGAATGCGGAGAGTGACGTCTTTCTCGATTGAAATGAAGATCCTGAATATGGTGGACACACGGTCAGTGCCCGGCTTGAGAGGTGTCGCCGGGATGGCATTCATGTACGTGGCCGGGAAGAAGACGTTTTGAAGATTGATCCGCTGCCTGTCGGCCCACGGACCATAGACAATGAAACCTCCATGTACAGCAAAGTCCAAGCCATAGTCCGGGGGCTTACTGCCGTTCATGTGGTCTTCTCGTTCGTCTTGGAGCAGCTCAACGGCAACTTCTGGTACCTTGCCAGGAATATCCCAATAGAACCGCATGTCGACTTGCTCAACGTCAACCAATGTAGATGCTTTCGCGTACTCGACATCTTGCCATTCGTTGATGCCTTCGTCATTGTCGTCGAGATAACGCATCAAGCCATGCCACTGCGCTTGTCCGGGTATCGGATCTTGTGGCGCAGCCGTTGGGGCATCGTGTAGATCTGATGTGACAGACGCTGTTCTGATCGATCCCCGGTTCCGTTTGCGACGACGGAAAAGCTTGGCGAAGCCATGTGCAGGTTCTTTGAGACCCTCGAATGGATGGAATGTGGGATTCTCCAAAGGCTTGTCGTGGATTTCGCGCTCGCGCACAATACGTTTAGCGGCATCAAGTTGGAGCTGCTTAAAGTCTCTGTTTGGTTTCATCGCCACATTGATATTCTTGAACTCAAACTTCATCAGGAGCTTGAATAAATCGAGCGATCCGGCTTTGCCTGCATCGATAGTCCCGGAAGCATTGTCGAGCTTGGCCGTGATGACACTCGTCGTGTTTTCGTTCCCTACAGCCGCAGCGGCCTTCTTGCAAGTGATTTTGATTGGGAACATGCGAAGGAAAGATGGTATCTCCGGAGCCTTGCTTTGCTCATGACTGACGTTCGATGTCGTTGTGTCCGTCTGGTGTAAGTTGGGTTGCTTTGAGCCTTCCTCGGGTTTCTGATATGAATCCGATCCGGATGATGTTGGATGACCTCCTGCCTTTTCTGTCGAAGTTTGCGAGGGCTTGGACCGACCAGTGTGGTGATTTGCAGCTTCAACGATCATGTCGTAGGCTGGGCTGCGGTTGTACAAGAAAGCTTCCACGCCCGACACCTTCACAGAAATACGGCATGGTAGCTCCTTCTTTTGCTTCCCTCCTGCCTCCGCTTTACTCAGACTGCGACTGCGTGATTTCGATTTCTCTTTGCCGCTTTCAACCCCCGACGAAGTGCTAGAAGAGCGCTCTTTCTGCAGCTTGTCCTCCTCGAGCTCATGGTATACCTCGGCCTCCTGCACCGCTCGCAGCCAGTATCTCCAGGTGATATGTCCATCATGTACAAGGACTGTCTCGTTATGCGCATGGTATCGTATGCTTTTGAAGAACAATCTCCCTCCTAGCAGGCTGATCTGCAAAGCGGAAATGTCGATGTAGGCGCGGTATTTGTGCCAGGTCCAGGCTCGGATCGCATAGGAGAGGACGGTTGCGAACAGGCGATTGAAGTAGAACAAGAAGAACAGGGACAGAACCATGCACACCAGCAGGTCAACCAGGAAGACCCAATTGAAGCCCCCAGACGGGCCCAAAGGCGCTGGGGTCAAATCCGCCATGTTGTCGCGAGAGGCCTAGACGGACCTGCTTCATAGTGTCGCGTGCGAGAGAAGAGACAAGGGCGAACACATGTGCCTGTGACGTGGAGCATGCGCAATACCCTGGGCTGACAACAACAACCCGGAATCCATATGTGTAGGCAGGCGGCATGTGAATGTGAAGATGGAAGATGCCATGCCATGCCATGCGCGCGCTAGACCACCACCCTCCAACGTTTAATCAATTCCACCCCAGACGTCACTCCGTCGCGTTAACCAACTAGCCCATCAAGCTTTCGTACCTTTGCGACTTTTCGTTTCACTTTTGCACCTTCACACCACACTCGACATCCATAGCCCGCCAGGATGTTGCTCGACGACAACGAATCAGAACTGCTCAAGCAATGGGTTATGAAGCGCCTAGAGGGCATTGAGGTCGATGGAGATGTCATGGCCGATTATGTCCTCGCGCTGGTCAAGACCGACGACCCGGAGCCTGTCCTCAGAGCAAGCAGCATCGAGAACCTCCAGGACTTCCTACAGGATGGGACCGAGGCCTTTGTCAACGACATCTTTACTGCGATCCGAACCAAGTCCTATGACCCGTCGAAACCTGCGCCTGCGCCCGCACCTGTCCCGCAAGACCAGCAGCCTTTCGAGTCCAGGAAGCGCGCGTTTGACGACGATGGCGCGCAATTTGGGCGCATACAATCATACGAGAGCGGCGACCGGCCAGTCAAACAAATGCGACGCGGCGGTGGACGCGGTGGGTTTGATGCGCGCGGTGGTCGCTTTGCGCAGCCGCCTATGCACCAGCAGCAATGGCAGGCACCCCAGATGCCGGCCATGCCACAGATGGGACAAATGCCAACGCCTCCGCCCGGGATGCCACCATACGATCCAAACGATCCGATGTCCATGTTCATGGCCATGCAACAGGCTATGGGTAGTCTGCAAGGCATGCCGGGTATGCCTCCGATGCCTGCAATGCCTGCGATGCCAGGCGCACCCCCGGCACAAAAGAAGACCGGCCGCCGCTGCTACGATTACGACAGAAAGGGCTTTTGCGCAAGAGGCGCTTCATGTCCCTACGAGCACGGTGAAGAGGCCATTGTTGCACCCCCAGCCGACCAGTACGACCCTTCAAATTCCGCTCTACCCGGATTCCCAGCAGTCGACCAGTTCAACGATTCTGGCCGCGGTGGAGGTCGTGGCCGTGGCAGAGGTCGCGGTGGCAACTTCAGAGGAGGTGGAAGACGTGCGGATATCTCCATCCAGGGCCAAAACTTCGATCGATCAAATACTACAATCGTCATTGAGCAGATACCTGAGGACAAGTTTGACGAGCAGACTGTTCGCGACTTCTTCAACGAATTCGGAACTATCGAGGAAGTCGGTCTGCAGCCATACAAACGCCTGGCCACTGTGAAGTACGATTCTTACGATGCCGCTAAAGCTGCATATGACAGCCCCAAGGTCATTTTTGACAACAGATTCGTCAAAGTCTACTGGCACAAGTCGGATACGCCATACAAGCCCTCCGGTGCTGGTGAAGGTGATGTTGAGATGAAGGAACAAGAGCCGCAGATCGACCCCGAGGAGTTCGCGAAACGCCAAGCAGAGGCGCAGCGTAAGCATGAGGAAGCCATGAAGCAACGCGCGGAGACCGAGAAGCAGAGACTCGACGTCGACGCCAAGATCAAGGCCATGGAGGCCGAGAAAAGGAAGCTGGCGGACATGCTCGCAAAGAAAGGAGGAAAGACTGCAACTCCTACACCATCAACGCCGAACGCTAATGGAGGCACTACTCCGAACGACCCGAAGGGATTGCAGGAGCAGCTTGCGAAGCTCGAGGCTGAGGCCCAAAGCCTTGGGATCGATCCCGAAAGCACCTCCAACGGCTGGGCGGGTGCGTCTGGCTACCGCGGTCGAGGCGGCTTCCGTGGTCGCGGTGCATTCAGAGGCAGAGGCTTTGCTCCCGGCTTCCGTGGCGGATTCGGCGGCATGCGTGGAGGCGCTGTCAAGCGTCTTGACAACCGACCCAGGACTGTGGCGATCGTTTTCCCTAGCGGCACCTACGATCAGCATGACGAGGCACTCAGGCAGTACCTCCTCCTCAGCAACAACCTCGAGCATGCCGAGCTCTTCAAGCACCCAGAGCGGCCAGATGCAGCTTTACTGGCATTCGAGGAGCGTTACCGCGCGGAAAACTTCATGGCTGCTGCCGGTGCTTCGTCGGGCATCCCACACATTGGACAGGTGGAACTGAGCTGGCAGCCTAATCCGCCCGTGACGATTCCCAACAACTCGAACGGCAATGAAGCTCAGGACGACTACAAGATGGACGTGAGCGAACCGACTGCACCTACTGTTGAGTCTATGGACGCATTCGATGTTGCTGACGACGATGATCGTTGGTGATCACATGAATTTTGTGTACGAAAATTAAAGCATGGAGTGATTGTAGTATAGCTTACATACACTTTACGATCCGTTTTTGCTGATAGCCGTGAATGGCAGGCATACGCTACCACCATTTGCACTGCATCAAAATACCAAGCTGATTGACTCACATTGGGTGCTAACGATTTATAGATTTTGACACCCTTAACGGTCGTATCCCGCAGCCAGGGACCGGCAGTGAAGATGGCACATTTTGTGCCCGCAGCTTTGATAAATCGGGCCGAAATCCACTATGGCCCGTGTATGTACACCTCCATGGATTACATACAAAGAATTGACGACTAACGACCAATCATAGCGCTTGAAATAAAACGTCTAGGCAGCAGCCAAGGCTCGCTTGAGCAGTTGGTGTTCGGGAGAGACCCAAAACTCATCACAACCAAGTAGGATCTCATACTCCAGCTCAGCCCTTCTACAATGCCACCCCGAAAATTTAAATCCACCACATGCTCCCACAAAGATTTACAACTGGAGCCATCTGCATACGCGAAAGAGGCCGGCTTTGAATGGCTCCCAGCAGCAGACAGAATTGCGGCTGAGACCAAAAGTGGTCGGAAAGCACCGCGAGATCGCACGAACAACGCGTCCAGTGATCAGCATTCGGATGCACAGCTTGCCACTTTCCCTGGGCCACTCTGCCTTCCGTATGATGATTTGGGCTACGACCCTGTGCCCGACCTACAAAGCTTCAAGTCATGGCATCAGGAGAAGGTTCGCAACAAACCGACGAAAGCACGGAAATCTCTTTACGTAATGGAGGTGCCGGAAGTCACCAAAGAAGTCGACTTTATGCACGCATGGGTGCGACCACAACATGTTGCGGACAACAAGACAGCATGCGCCGCCGCCGGTCTTGATGCAGGAACGTCTCAGGGCATCGTTGATTACGTGGCTGCGTTCTATCATGGTTTTCCAACGGCAATGTTCCCTGACCGCCTTCGATTCGTGCCCTGGGTCGAGAAATCTGGCAAAGCGAAGAAGAAGCCGACTCAGCAACAGTACGTCGGACTTGCCACTGCTGATGGCAACACTACACGTGTAAGAGCTCGCGTTTCGCCCGATGGCGTCTTTTCCCACCAATTGAATCTGGAAGACATTCTCGACGCTGCCATCACTATGCTGCCCGGCGATGCATATGCGGTCGTGCTACTGATGGATCACGATCTGTACGAAGATGAAGACGACGACTTCTGCTGCGGGCGAGCCTACGGCGGAAGCCGTGTTTCTGTCGTGTCCACCTCTCGTTACAGACCAGAACTCGATGAGTATTCCAAGATCGATACCGACCACATGTGGCCAGCTTCGCACTGCAAGTCGTATGTAGCCAAGTTATGTGCTGAGGATGACATCCACACCACAACTTGCAACACACCCTCAGCGACAGACTCTCCAATGCAATCTGCTCTAGCAACCGCGTCCCGAGTCAAGCCCAACTCTGCACCAGGATGTCTCCGAAACGAATGGCTTTCGAGAGTCGCCCGCACCGTGACTCACGAGCTGGGCCATTGCTTTTGTCTCGCACATTGCGCATACTACGCTTGTCTCATGCAGAGCACCTCCGGCATGGCCGAGGACGTAAGAACGCCTCCCTATCTCTGTGCCGTCTGCTTGAGCAAACTATCCTATGCGGCGGCCGTCGAGTTGCAGGGTGGTGGCGAAGCTGGTCGACTGACTTATCTAGAGCAAAGGTACAGCGCACTTGGATCGTTCTTTCCACAGTGGAGAGGCGTTGGGCTTTTCGATGGATTTGAAGCCTGGGCGAATGCCAGGCGGCGAACTCTTGTCGGCTAAATGTAGAAATTTGCAGTCTTTTCTCACTTCTATTCGTGACATTCATTACATGACCTTCAGCGGTGAGTTCGGTGGGTGGGTCCCATGGTTGAGCTGTTAGATCGCAGCATACATTACTCTGGAATCGCTGAGATAACGAGATTGATATTGTGCCCTCTCAATTGGGTAAGTGATCCTAGAACGAATGAGGGAGAAAACGGATCCACATGGACTAACTCTCATCTTTTCATTGCAGGCCAATAAAAGACTTCTCCTGACACCACCAGCCCATCAACGTGACTCAGTACATCCCTACTTGTTCGTGCAGTATCCACCTCCGAACTGCGGGTTGACCCTGCAGCCACCGCAACCCGATGGACATCCTGAGGCAGGGCCGCAATAATAGGTAGTGCAGCTAGCGCGCTCACCGAGGATCGGCTCCGCGTCACGGATGGCGTTCTAAAGCTTCATCAGTCATATGGAGGGAACTAATCGTGCTGCGTTTCTGACCTTGACGTTGAAAGCGGCCACCTTCTCAGGCATGGCAATTGGACCGGCGATTGCTGCGGCTACAAACAACACCGTGGTGAAGGTGGTGAGTTGCATTATGAAGGCCGTTTGCTTGTGGGTGGAATGTTTCGTTTGGTTGGTTCTTTAGACGTCTTACTAAGCTGAGTGTTGATTCTGATCGTGGTAGTAGAGAGCGAGAATGGTCCTTTTATGTAAATGTGGTCATGTATGTACACATTTGGTGTTACAGGCTGAATCGCGACTGATGCAGCGGGTAATTTGTTGTATACCTGTAGGCTTCTCTCTGTTGTTGGTGGCGTTGACGAAGGATTTGAGGAGAGGAGGGCAGACATGTGCATCCTTTGTATTCTGTACTCGTCTCAAATTCCATCGAATCGGTGTAGTTGATTCTGCTGCAAGCTCTGCTCAAGGGAGTACATAGGATTACGACTAAAGGTGAATTAGGACCGGAGTTCCGGAGCTCGTAAAGTCTCCACCTTCTCACAGAGATGCGTTCGGCAAGATTAGAGAGTATTCCTGTTGCCAACACAGAAAGTCATCCCTGACGAAGTCGTAGCTGTGTAGCATGATTTTGGAACAGCATGAGCCGTTTGCAGTTGCTTATGTCATCAGCTGGGGCAACTAAGTCCGCACTGCTCTTTGCTTGACACTGTTGAGAAGCAGCTCCCATTGCCACTGAAAGCAGGGAGGTCAGACACGTCCGCTTTAGTGCTATCAGTAAGTCTTTGGAGCAGCACCCACGAGCTTGAAGCCAGCGCTACTGTATTGAGAGCGGGGTGTCTGGAAATGCACATCTCGGTGGTATCAGTGAGTTCCAGAAGTGATGCCCAAAGACCTCAAGTAGACCAAGCGCCGTATTGCCGCTGAGGTGTTCAAATACGTGCATCTCAATGATGGCAGTAATTCTCGGCGGTGGTACCTGAAGGTTTCATGTGGTCCTGACTTTGTGTTGCCATTGAGACCGAGCAGTTTCGAAAGTAGCTTGGGCATGAACCATGATCCTGAGATACTGGATGTTCGGATAGAGTGATGCTGGCACGCATGCAAACACATGAGGTCGTTGTCTCAGTGTTTCCAACTCTGCCTCCATGGCATTCCACAAGGCGCGGCCAGGGCACGTTCCGAACCCTCACAGGAGAATTGATCGAAGCAGCTCGCAATCGTTGAAGCGCGCTGCAACGTCTTCAACAGCCCAGGCTTGAGTCCAAAACAACAGGACATTGTCGTTCACGAGTGCCGCTGCCATAGCTCGAAATCGTGCCGCAATTGTCAAACAGAGCTGTTGTTGCTCTCTACTTGTAGACAATGTTGCCAGCACCAATAACGGCCATAGCATCCCAATTTGTTGGCACGAATTTTTTGTGAGACTGTCCAGGTGTCGAATTCCCGTTGCAGTTATAGTTCCCAGTTCCAACGCTGTGACACCAATGTCGATATCCCGAACCAACAGCCTCAATAGTGCTCGACACGCGGATTGTAGTACACACCTGCCGCTTGCATATGTGTTTGGCTCGGTCTCGGCAACGCGTTGCGTTTCGGCATCGACAATCGCGCCGGAGAGATACCACAGGCTGACCGCTTCGTCACTGAGCTCACTGGACAACGAGCTTTGTACGGTCAACCAAGATGCCTTGTACATCAAGTTGAACAGCTCAGGACCGGGTCCAGATAACCAAGGGCAGTCTCGCGGACTCAGTGTCAAGGATAAACGGTCCAGGCCTTGCTGGTGCATTTTTTCTAGATCCTGCACATAGTTGAACGGCAGCTGTCCATGTATGTCTTGTTGGAGAAGGGTGTTCGCCGCCGTCCTCATAAGGTATGCTTCAAATAGAAGCAGGTCATGCTCCGAAGTTGGCAGGTCCGATCTACCCACGATCGGCTGGAACATCTGATGAGCGCCCACTATGTGAGTACGCGCCAACTGCGAGCAAGGATCGGCTTGTTGCATCTCTATGGCGTGTAATAGCAGTGAGTTTGCCCGTTTCCACTCGTAATCAACGTTCAGACCGTCGGCGATGACAGAGATCTTGAGTCCATGGATGGCATGGGTGTAATGAACCATTGACTCTGACCTCCAGCGTGGCTTGTTGTCGTCGTCGGGCATCTTGATTAAAATGGCCGCTATCCAGGCGTGCATGAAGGGCTTGTGCTTCACTGCCATTGGCAGTGCAGATTCCAGTACTGATTTCTGGTACAAAGGGTGACTGCCTAAAACTTCGCGCTCAAAGGCGTCTGCTGCACGCATGATCACATCCGCAGAGATGTCACTGGGTTGTGCATTAGCGGTAAACTTGGTGTGACAGCAGGAAGCACGTACGGCAGGGCTCTTAGTAGGGTTTCAAGAAGGTTCACGCTTTTCGGTATGAGTCCAGGTCGTTGCGATAATGTTACTTTATCCGGAGAGCCTGCACTTGATATTGCTCGAGATTGTAAAGGGACATTCGGGGTGTTACTGGGACGAGTCCTTCGCGTGCGACGCTCTTCCGGCCATTTACATTCGTCTCGTCCGTTACTGTTGCGACAAAGACCACAGGGTCGACATCCATCACAACGCTTCTTCTTACGGCGACCTAAAAGTCAATGTCGTCAGTACAAATGATTTCGGTGGGTATAAGATAAAGCGTCTCACATGGCAGACAGCTTTGCCGCTGGACTGCTGCTTCGAAAGTTGGAGTGATGGAGAAGCAGGGATACACTCGATCAGCCATTTGAACGCAAGTTGTGCGTGTTCCTCAGATATGTGGCAAAGGTTGAGAGTTCAAGTAGTGGTAAAGTGAGACTGAAACCCTAACCCTGGAATGTGGCGCATTTCCGATTAGGTTTGACGCGGCGTAACCTTGTATTGAGATCAAGATCGATTCTTTTCTGCTCTGTCGAACTGTTGTAGTTGACGGGACAAACCACGCCAGAGCGAATCCGGACGACTCTCCTTTTGTGTGTTGGTATCAACGATATTCGTTCAGTAGATCGTAGGCTGAGACGCCAAAGAGCTCGCGACACAACGTTACAGGCACATGCTCCGAGACGACTACTCCGATTTTGAGGGCCGTCAGATGATTCTTTAGGCCACTGGTGATGTCCACGGGACTCTTCGAGTTTGTGTTGCACCCATCAGTATGCTATGACATTTGCACCGATGTCTTGCTCAGCTCACGAGCTCGATCGTTTGACTTACTTGACCGGGCCGACATAAGTCTTCTTGCCCTAAAAGTGGTAATAAGCAATGGCCCAGAATACAACCACGCCAAAGGTGAGAAGAGTCCAATTGAGGTTAGCAACTTGGCAGAATGAAGACACAGATCGATGTCCTCAATTGTCAGTATGGAGATAAAACAAATAGTAGCTCAAAAGGTGCAATAGTGATGAAGTTACGCGTGTGTAGTGTCCAAGGTGTATTTCGAGGGCATAGTCAAAACTTGCTATCAGTTCTTAGCGCCGGATATCCCGCAGCCAATCAGCGCATCTGGGTCAAACTTCCCATCATTCACAATAAAACCACCACACCACCACTTCCACAGTCAAGGACAAAATGGCTACCACTCAGAACAACGAAGCAGATGCGCTCATCAAATCGCACGATCCGAAACACCCGGCAAACTTGATCTGCTCTCTTTGCCGACAATTCTATACTTTCGGCTGGGTGACGGGCACTGGCGGCGGCGTCTCGATCAAGCATGAAGACCACATCTTCCTCGCGCCCTCAGGCGTAGAGAAAGAGCTGATGCAGCCGGACAACATCTTTGTCATGGATTATGCGAGCAAGGAGTACATCCGCCGACCATTGGTAGGTTGAAAAGAAAGATGAGATAGAGGAAAAGATACCCAAGACATCGTGCGGGGCGTCATGGCATGCCCAAACTATAGCGCGACAAGAAACACCGTCGGCTGACGGTGAAAGGTAGGCTCTCAAACCCTCCGCATGCACCCCCCTCTTCCTTGCAGCCTTTACCGCGCGCGACGCCGGCTGCTGCATCCACACCCACTCGCAATGGGCGGTGCTCGTGACCCTCTTGTGTGAGACCGGCCAGCAGGGCTCGGACAAGAACGTGTTCGCGATGAACCAGATCGAGCAGATCAAGGGCATCTCCCGTGGCGGAGCTGGAAGCATGGAAGTCGCCGAGGGCGGGAGGAAACTGGGCAACCTGGGCTACTTCGACACGATGAAGATTCCGATTATCGAAAACACGGCGCACGAGGAAGACCTGAAGGATAGTTTGGAGGCGGCGATCAGGGAGTGGCCAGAGACGTGTGCGGTGCTGGTCAAGAGGCATGGCGTGTACATTTGGGGAAAGAATGTGACGCAGGCGAAGACCCAAGCGGAGAGTCTGGACTACCTATTCCAGTTGGCTGTCGAGATGCATAAGCTTGGACTCAAGTGGGTGTCGTGAGCATGTTTGTCTGAAAACAAAAGTAAAAGTGCATTTACCTAGGTACGACTGAAAGCCGTATAAAAAAAATTGTTACTTCTCATCGACTTTGTGTTGCTTGAGCGCACCCTGATACATAAAAATTGATTTCAGTGTGTTAGTGATAGTGATGATGGTACGAGCACACGCACTGCCGATCGACAGTTGGAGAAACAATAGGTACTCGGGTTCAAGTCTCTCACTGCTACGTTGTAAAGTTGAATATACAACAGCGGACGACATGAGTACGATTTCACTTTCCCTTCTTAGTGATACCGTCGATTGATACATGTGTGTATGGACAACTCCCTATGGGCACGCAGTACACACAGCTCGCAGTTCGCCTGGCATCCGTAGCCCTCCAAAGCAAATCCAAACCCGCTCAAAAACGACGGGAGAACCAGAACCCCTCACCAACTCCTCGCTAAAGCAACCCCAATTCTGATAAAAACCCTTCTTTCAATTCGTTCTCTCATCTCAGAGCAAGCGAGCGAATGTTCGTGCTTCCGTCGACGTCTGAGCTTTCGAACACATCGCGATGTGGATCAGGGCTTGATTCTTGTTTATAGTAGGTATCACAACATGACAATGGGAGCATGCCCTGTGATATCTTTCATGAGCGCGAGCGCTGTTCGAGTGTTTGAACCGATGACCACAGTTGGGAACCCTGCAGACGTACACAGGTGGATCATCGGAGTGCTCTGAACGTTTGTGTACCTGCATGCTTTGCGCGGTGATGTAGTCTTTCGCACACCCCGGAAAATTGCACATAACTCGCAGTCCGCCGTTCGGTCCAAGGGATCCGTTGCGCTACTCCGGACTTCCAGCTCCACCACTCGGCTTCTTAGGACCTCCAAGCTTCAGCTTGAACTTTTTGGGAGGAGGCGGCGTAGCGGCTGGAGAAGCCGCAGCACTGGACGCGGTGCTTTTGCTAAACTTTGGAATCGAGCTAATGGGTTTCGATTCGGCCACTGGCTCCCGCTTTGGCATCTTGGTCTCTGTTGTTGTCTCGGCCGGGCCATTGTATGACCTGAAGCCACCCATATTGAGGGTTTGCGCCTGGCTGGGGGATGCGGAGAAGCTCGAAGGGCTGACGAGCGTACTGGCAGGGCCAGCGCCATTGGACGTGTTTGGCGTACCGGAACGCCCTTTGAGCAAGGACGACTCACTACCTCCTATCGAGGGACGATTCACTGGCTTTGGGGGCCTCGGATTGGGTGGCTTCGAAAGGATGCCAGCAACCTTCGGGCCAAGATGCTTGCCAAGTCGTAATTTCACAACCTTCCTGCCCACTTTCACTTTCTTGGGGGCTTGAGCTGCAGAGGCTGGAGTCGAGCCTCTTCGGATCTTGGGTGCAGGAGCCGGACTTTCGCGGGGAGCTGGAGCTGGACTACCCGCATAGCCATTCGCCGTTGTTTGGTGTTTCATTTTAAGTGACTTCGGGCTGCCCTCGCGTGGCGTTGATGAGATACTCTGTTTGCGCTTGACGCCTGCTCCCAGAGAGATTTTCAGACCAGTCTTTTCGATTGTTGGAGTTGGGATGGTCGTGGGCGGCGGCATAGCCATCTGCTGGCTTTGCGCCAGGCTTTGGGCCTCAGCTCGTGCTCTTGTTGCCTCGATGGCCTGCATGTGCCTTTCCTTGTCCAGCCTTATCTTCAACTCGGCCGCCTCTCTGTCTGCCGTGCGCTTCTTGACCACCTCTTCATCTAGCGGGCCATTGTACTGCAAGCCGAATTCCTGGAGGACAGTCCAGTCGTCGAAGGGCAGACCCTTCGTAGGAGCCGTTCTGTAGGCACCATGTGCCAGGAACTTAACCTTGCCGCGACCGTCATTAATTGCACGCCAGTGTCGAGGATACTTCAGAGTGACAGCAAGCGACACCTTGTCGTCGAAGACAAGAGCGGCAATATCAGCCAAAGCACCGAGTTCCTCGAGAGTCAACGTTGGTGAAGTTGCAGCATTCCAAAGCGCTTCCTTGAACTTGGCTTGACCTTGTAAAGTGTTTTTTAATGCTGCCAAAGCCCCCTCGGGAGTAGTCTTCCTTGTTGCCTCCAAGTGACGTATCTCATGGTTAACGGGCTCTTGCTCTAACACGAGTCCGGTGTCATTGGCAACCGGAGCAGTCAGCGGCTCGGGGTCGTCGTCACCAAGAGCGATGTGTCCGAGGGCCACGCCAAAGCAGTCCAGAAGCTTCCGACGGAAGGTAGGGGATCGATCTTCAACCAGTGAGGAAAGGAGGTAAGCCAGCATAGACATCTTGCGCGTGATACCAGTCTCCACAAGACAGTTGAAGGCTACCAGTCGCACATTCACTGCATTCTCAACACGTGTGTACTCCAGCAGCTCTCGTACCTTGTCTCTGACTATGCCTGCCTGAGTAAGCTTCTGCAAGCAAACGATAGCCGTAGTGGAGTAGACGTTGTGGTAGGTCGAGATCCATTCATCGATGCGCCTGTAGCGCTCGATCTCATTAATGGCCTCTTTCTCGAAGTCTGCATCGGGGTTTGCATCGTCATCCATGGCATCATCCTCACCAAACTCGAATGTGTACGATGCTTGCGACTCCCGATGTGACACCACGAGGGAGTCAGCAAGACAGGTCATCAAGATTGATATATAGTGAGCGTCATTGTACTCGTTCGTGGTATTGTCGTTGAATTTGAGTTTGTCGATGAAGAATCTCCGGACAGAGAGTGGCACCTTGCCCTCGTTATCCCTCAATTTGGCCATCGACTGTGGTAAAGAGCATTGCAAGATGTAGTGGATCCGGTTTGTCCAGTCATTCGGCCTGGGCATGTGGGTGTTCTCCACGCAGAACATTTCCGAGAATGCTCTCTCAAGCTGGTATTGGCCGACTTCTTGCAAGCTGTTCTTTGCAATCACGGCAATGGCATCCGCTGCTATCGTTCTGATGCCGTGGAAGTAACGGGTGTCCATCAAGGTCCTGACAAGCACACTTAGGCTGGTCTGATGAGTACCACAGCTTTGAATGTACTTGACACTCTCGTACTGGGCCACAAGGTCTCTGTCTTGTTGCAGCTGACTGACGTACATGTAGAGCGGCAGCTGCAAGTGGATCTTGCCGATCCACTCGAAGTCGGCGTCCATACGGATCCATTCATAGCTCTCTTGACCCATCATGTTCTCTTCTTCGGTGGTCCAGTCTTTGAGCTTCCAATCCTCGACCTCTTGTGGTGTGTCGAGGATGTCGCCGAGGCAGTACAACAGAGAGTCGTCGCCTCCACCGGTTCCGTCTTCACCAGCGCCAGCTGTCGCCAATGCTCGCTCCTTCTGGCGTCTTGACCGCTTCAGTCGCTTGTACTTGGTGTTGTATGGAATGTCCAACTTGGTAACCTGCTCCTTGATATCGATGATATGTTCGTAAGGTGTGCCGTCTGCTTCGTGAATACGTACAGTCATTGGACCTGTGAATACTGTTTGCACCTCGGGAGCCCAAACCTCTCCGACGTACTCCTTGATCTCGCGCATGAAATTGCTTGGCTCGAATTCAGGTTTGGTCATTCGCTCGACCTGACGCTGTGTAATGGTCATCTCAACCACAAGCTTCTTCTTGTTGAAGCGTTGCTTGACGTCAAAGATTGGGCATCCGGCGTGGTACACCCATTGCTTGAAGAAGGAATCAAGCTTGTTGTGGCCAAGTTTCTCACACGTCCTCATGAAATCATTTGTGGAAAGCTCTCCGTTGATCAGCTTGCCAGTCTTGACGTCGAGGAAGACTCGATTGATGATACGGGTAATTCCTGATGAGCTGCTGGCCTTGATAAGGCGTCGATCGAGTATAGCGAGAACCAGAGAAGATTTGAGGTCAACAAACTCGCGGATGGTTGGGTCGAGATGAAGTAGATCTCCTAATTGTTGAAGCGAAGGCCTTTCGACATCAAGTTCGTAGACTTTATCGGCAGCCTGCTTCTGAGTCCAGCGGTACTCGTTATTGCCAAGAAGTTTCTTGCTGAACTGGTCCGTCATGTATCCGGCGATACCAGCAACGATCCAGGCGTCTGCTGGAGTCTTTGCAATCGCGTTGACTCCCATCCACTGATCGGCAACTGCGCGGATCAGGATCTTCGTGTTCTGCGTGAGAAAGTCTTGGACTTCAAAGGGGAAGAGGAGATCTGCACTGCAGATGGTCAAGCCTGCGGTTGGGACGGTGTTCAAAGGGAGATCTTCAACGAACAACAGTTGATAGTCCGAGAACGGGAAACCACCATACATGACGCCAAAGTAGTCGATGATCAGGTGAACAGGATAGGCCGTGTTGCGCAACTCATCTGCCCTGCCAGGCAAGCAGTATGCATCAATCTTCACAGCACTTCTGCCGAGTTTCTCCTCTTCGTCGGCCTCTCTGAAGGCAGCAAGATCAACATGCTCGAATGGGCCAACGGCGAAACCAACGTGACGAGCTGCAACGGCAGAACTAAGATTGAACAGCACCGTGTGACGGGTCTCGTCTTCAGAATCCACTGTATCGTCAATCAACTCGCCGACGCAGATTATTGAGAGCTCCATTGCCGCGTCTGTTTTGGTGAGATTGACCAGGTACTCGTCTTTCTTCTGTTTCTGTTGCTGAGCGATCTTGTTCAAATCCTCGGGCCCACTCGTCTTGTTCGCGTCCGAGACATCAGGCGCTTCTGTTGCGTCTGCTTCGCGTGCGATCTGATCCTTCGGCTTCCGGAAAGCATCGCCTAGCGTTCTCGGGCATCTGATAGCTATTTCCCACATGCAGCGTGTCGTTATGTCATCCAGGCAAGGAAAAATACATGAGGAGTTGCCGGGGTCGAGTTCGGCCTTGGTATACATGTATGGATAGCGCGCATCGCCGTCCTCGGCTCCGACCCAGTGTATGCCATCCCTAAATGCGGTCACCTCAAACTCGATGTAGATCTTGATGGGCGCGAATTGTGGGCCCTGTTGCTGAGAAGCATGGGCAGACGGAGCCTCCACAGCGGCCATGGCGTCAGCTTCTTGCGTCTGCAGACTCGGTGTACCATTGTACTGCGGAAGCGCGGTCGCCGGGTCTACACGTAGTTCCTGGATCTTGAGCTTGGATGGCAAGCTGATGCACAGCTCCGCCTGTGGATTGGGTCCGAGGGAGCTCTTGATCTTGCGCTTGAGCATGCTGTGCTGTTCGGCGGTCGACTTCTCTGGCATGCGCGCGCGCCGGTATGGATCCTCGTATTCCCATCGCGCGGTGAGACCACCAGCCTGGATGAGTGTAGGCTTGCATTGTCGGCAATGCAGGTTGACTTCTCTGAGATTTCTCGCAAGCGGTTGGAGCGTGATTTCCGTGCTGCCCTTCAGCGCCTGGTTCGCAAAGTCGATATCCAAATCCACCCTTTGCTTCAGTATTGTGTATTCCGCCTGCGCCTGAGCAGGCACCGGCGCCAAATCATCCTCCAGGCTAGGCATGATGCCTATGCTCTTCCTTCGTTCACTCGCTGCTCATCTCTTGCAGATAAGGTGCTTCGCGCGCCAGTTGTTTGTCAAGCGATCGCGCGCACGTGAGGTTCTCGGCCGATATCTGTCGCGGATCCTGAGTAGTGAGCTATGTTCGATTTGCGCGTGCGTTTCGGCGTGTGTGTGTTGTATTGATGGGTCGTAATGTGTGGAGGGTAGGTAGGTGGTGGGTGGGTGTTGGATTGTCGCCTTAGAGTGCGCGCATAAGTCAAGAGTTGCGGCGGGAGCTGTCGTCAAGTTCGCGGCAGGTGAAGCCGATCCGGCCGGCGTGGGGAGCTGCCGCCGACCTTAACTTTAACCTACTCACTTTCACTTGACGACAGAGACTGGAGTGAAGTGACACAGATCACACGTATCAACGGATGTCTTCCAGTCGTGACAAGCGATCTCAGAGCAGTGCACGTGTGCGTCTTTTGGTTGTGAAAGCTAATGCTTGGCTAGTACCATAGAGTAATTGAGGGCGGCGGGCCTGGCGAGTAGCATGACAATCATTAATCTCCAGATGTCACTGGTAGGCAAGAGTTCTTTGTTCAGAGACTCGTGATGGTTTTCAAGTGACTCGCTTCCATCAGACATCTTACTCCCAAAGTGACCTGGTTTTCGGGCAATATTGTCAGGGTTAGGGTTGGGTTAAGGTTGAAACCGATGATATTCGCTACGACCTCATGGTGCGACGTATGGAGATATCAAAGGCAACATGGCTTGATACCACAGCAACAATCATTCTCAGTCTTGTATTGATACATTCAGATGGCTAAAAGGTTACATGTACTGTTGTGTTTTCTCAATCGTATTTGTGGTGGTAAAGTTCAACTGCTTTACGTCGGATACAGTCGAGGACTCCGCCTAACTGCATTCGTATTCAAGCCACACATTGGATACTAGAAACATGTACGTACTCAGCTTTCAGCGTAGTTCCTGATATTTCCTCATCAGTGACTCAAAATGATAGGTTCGATCATGGAATGTCGACGTTCGATCGATCGGTCAGGTTGTCTCGTCTCTATAACGATTCCCACAACCATACCCGTCACACCCCCGGACAAGTCAAAGGCTCACACTTCCAGATGAAACCACATCGCATCTCTCAATCCATGGATCTTCAAGCAAAAGGAATCGGCAAAAGAAATGCGATGGTCAATACGAGGGTCGAACTCGCGACCTTGGCGTTATTAGCACCACGCTCTAACCAACTGAGCTAATCGACCTGAACCGATGACGGTGAAACCGAGTGTTGTGAATTTATCCTCTAAAATCGGCAGGGATCGTTTGACTATTGCTAGATTGACTGCTTTCAGTGGAGCGCAGCAATTGAATTCAAACGTTCACATTGTATACTGGCGCTACCTAGAGCTCACTTCCCAACAGCATTAGCTACGCTCTCCCTCTTCCGCCTCCTCCACTCCCTGCCCCTCGCCTTCAGGACCTCTGCTGTCACGTAGTCGGCCGGCAATTCGAACTCCCGCTCTTCAGGCTCAGGTAACGGTTGCCCAAAAGCGGTAACGCTGCGACCATGCCGAGTCTTCTTGAGAGCCGCATCTCGCATGTGACGTTTGTTGTAAAAGCTCGTGATGGGCGAAGGTGGGCGGTATGGTATGGGCGGGGGAGGTGGTACGATCGAAGCACGGTCCCGCTGTATTGAAGGCGGCTTGTTGCGAGAAGAAGATGGCTGCTTCGAGCTTGACTTGAGTGCTGAGGCAGTCTCTTGCTGTAACTGTCGTGCTGCCGAGGCGTTCAGATCGCTGCTGGGAGGGTCAGGTGAGCTCTCTGAGCTGGACAGACTATCACTGTCATCGTCTTCTTCTTCTTCGGCTTCACGCTCGGCAGCGAGTGCGGCTTCTCGTTCTATCCGTTGACGTTTTTCTTCGTCTTTCCACTCTTGGAACTTGTCGACCAAAGCCTGCACCTCGGCGATGAAGTAATCACGCTTTGACTCGTATCGCTTTGCTTCGCCGTCGGTGACACCAGTGACACCAAGGACTTTGAGCCAGTCATGGCCCTGAAGACCCTCGAGCAGGCGGTCGAGCTGGAACTTCTCGTGCATTGCGCGCTCGCGTTCGATATTGCGAAGCTGCTTCTCTTTACGTTCAGCACGTTTGTGAGATTTCAAGAAGGCGTCTTCAGAAAGGGGATCGTCAGGCTGGTCGGAAACATTCTTGAGGAAAGTAGAGAGGTCTACGACTTGGCATCCATTGTAGCTGACATGCGAGGTTTGTGACGAGAAAGGCCGCGTGCCATTGGATTGAGCGCTACCCGGTGTTCCTTTCAACTGCTTGCTGTTCTTCCTGGGCGAAGGAGTTTCCGCTTTCGCGACCTTTGGCGCGTCGTCTGTGATGTAGATCGCCGAGTCAACGGTGATGAACTCGGGCTCCGCAGGGGTGTCGAACATGATGTCCTCATAGTTTCCAAAGTATACCGCCAATTCGCTCTTCAGTCTGGGCCCGTCATCGCGACTCCTTAATGACCGTCTCTCCTCATTTTTGCGCTTTCCCGCAGGCTGATCTGCTGGCTCGGGCTCAGGCTCCTTTCCAGGCGCAGCGACTGGTCTGCTCGGGGTATCCGTCACGTCTGCCTCATTCCCAGCCAATGTGTCGTCTTGTTCAGCTTCTAGCTCTGCGCGCACGCCATTGACGGTCTCGATCAGCTGACTATGCGGCTCCGCGACGGTGATTCTGACAGGCGGCTGAACGGGGGTGGCGGTGGTGGTGGCGGCGGCGCGATTGAAGAAGCCCAGGTTGTCCAGCGTCTGCTGCTTAGGACCAGGGCGGATCTCAAGCTTCCTCTTCTTCGCCGGGCGACCATCTCGGAACATCCCATCGTCCGGCGTGGTGTTGTGGTTGTGGTTGCGGGAGCGCGACGCACGTGAAGTCTTCTCGGCCGGCGTAACGCGACCTCCGGAAGCGGCACGTCGCGAAGGCATAGCGAATGCTCATTTCGACATGTCTGGCGACGGTGCGCGAAAGGGGTGCGCTGTGCTGTGCTGTGCTGTTGCGGTTGCTCTCTCCCGTTGTTGACAATGACCTTGCCTTGCTCCTCGAGTCGCGTAGCTGCCCCCTCGTGGTGGTGGCAAGAGCGAGCCTCCCTGACTGAAGCTTGCACGCCTTTACTGTAAGGAGACGACGCAGCGCCGTTGTATTGCAGTGCTATGGGTGCATTACCTCTACCTACCTACCCACACCGATTTACGCAATCATATATGCCAGTCGAGATGCTGACCTATATTCTCGCATCTTCACGGATATAATGTCCCCCTAGTCTCGACCACAATGCAGCAGTGCGTCGTGTCCAAGGACGCCGTAGACAGCTCTCTCCGGTTATTGGAGAATGGCATTATGGAAGAGTCGTCTCACTGGCAAAGCTACATTTCTGATTTACCAGAGCCGATGAAAACACCACAAGGTTTTGGCTTGCCCTTCGCAAGAAACTAGGTAGCATCGGAGAAGTCTTCTCACTGGAGAAAGAGAATGTCCCCAGGTCAATGGCACTACATAGCACATGTGCCACAAATGACTGCTTCCTCCAATGAGAGGCTGACATTGGGGAATGCCTGATCGTGATACCAGACAAATCAAGCTTGCGCAACTATAGTACAGGCGGGCATCTCTCCCATTCCAAGCATGTCACGCAATCATTGGATCCATCGACAATCTTATCAGACACAGAATCTCCTCCAGTTGCAGCCACCATTCTCGCACTCAAAGTCTCTGCGGTAGTGTAGAGTTTGATGCGATCGGAAGTCTAAGATAGTACGCTGAATATTCACAAGCACTGTACGAAAGAGATGCCTTTACTGGAGTAGAACACCCTAGTGGTACTGTATCTCGAAAACGAGACAGACTCCTCGGCTCTTCGATCTGAAGATGTACGTAGAAATAACAAAATATCCTAGAATGCCAGTCTTCAGGACTCAGACTTACCGTAACATAAGAACAGTTGTATAATCTATTCGGAGAAGGTGATCTCACCTTAATCGCCGTCGCGGACTTTGAATCCGGGTGGCTTAGGTCGAGGCGCTGCTCTGTGGATACTAACGGTCAATAGTGAATGGGGAAACCGATTCGGAGTCGCCTCCTGTAATGTCTAGGTGGGGTTTGTACCGTGACTGTATACGAGATACCGAAATGTTATTGTGTAGATCAGGATGGTAGTGGTACCCACAGGTTGATGTCGATATACGGTTTGCTCTACGACATTGAGAGCGGACATCGTGAGCCTATCGTTTCTTGCAAACTGCCCGAAAATTGCAGTAGGAGCAGCTCGAGCCGAAGTGTGGAAGCACATGAAGGAACGTGCAGAGGTGGGATCTATAATAAAAGTAGAGTGGAGACCAACCCCGGTTTCTAGAACAGAGGAAGGATGAAACCGAAGCCAGCCAAACTCATGATGTCTTGGGATGCAGACGGCAGAGGGGCACTTTCAGACCCGCAGATGCGATTGTTTGGTTGTAGGAAAGGATGTTAAATTATGAGTAAGAGTAGAACTATACCAATGTCGAGAAGGACAGCTGGATAAGAATTGATTGACAGGTGCACGCCATTGTTAGCTGGGTAGCCCCCCATTCATTCATTCTGGGTATTTCAGGGGGGAGTTGTCGGGTGTTTTGGTGTGGTGTGGGCTTTTCAGGGTCACTTGACATGTCTTCACGCTGCAGACGGCCGACTCCCTACCACTAGCAGCAGATACGTTACATGCTGAACCGCTCCACCAAAGCAGTCAGTCGTATGGTAAAACTCCTCATCCTCACCCTCGCCCATCACATCACCCAAGCCTCTGCTACTGCTCGTACCGCATGTGGCAGTGCTGCTTACATCCATGCACTGCGCCCACCTTCCGCTCATTATTACCTACACCTTCGACAAACACTCGACCATACCGCCCGGCGCAACAGCCCAAACTATCACATCACACCCCGCGACAACTGCATGTCTGCATGTCTATCATCAGCACCGCGCATAGACCAATACCATTCACACACCGGTAGCCATGGGCCCACGACCCACCAACCTCGACCTTTCCAAGGCGCATCACAACAATGCCGACCTCACGCCTCCGCGCTTCCCTCAATTCCATGTCGACCTGCCTTCACCGCGCTCCGGTGAGGCACCGCCAGCACTCTCGCCTCTGGATGCCTTTGCACAACACTCGCGCATGCTGGCCATGAAATTTGACCGAGAGGCGCTGAACGGGAAGAGATTGAGCCGTTTGCCTCATGCGGACGTCGCAAGGGAGATGGCCAACCGACCGGGCTACTTCAGGCATGTTAGCGACAGCACTGAAGGTGGCATGAGCGATCTCAGCGAGGCGTCGGAAGAAGATAGACCCAACACCGGCGATCGATACAAGATCAAGCAAACGGACAAGAACAAACACAAGAGTCAATATCCCACTTTTGGGAGGTTTAGCACAGAAACCAAGAGGAATTCGGACGCTTCTTCCCACTTCTTCGACGTTCCGGAACCGTCGCCTGTGCCGGAAGTACCCCAGGGCTATTTTGATGTTGGCGCGCCGAGAGCCTCATCGCCAGAGATGGTTGATTCCAGCATACTGAACGTCGAGGCTCCATCGCCTAATTTCCCGCCCAGTCTGACAAGCAGTGTCGACTCATATCGCTCCATGTCACATCCTCGAACCTTGACCAATGAGTCGAATCGATCACAGAGGTCCGACCATGGCTTGAAATTACCAAGATCGCCAGCGTATGCAAACTCGCCACGCCAGGCTTTCCCTGTCCGCCAGGATAGCCTCGAAGATGACCGTGTGTCCAACCATGGCTCACAGTCGGGGAACTACCAGCGCGAGGCTTCGCATGGTAGCGCACGCTCACGACCAGCATCGCCTTTCACGAGTACCGTAGCAATGCATCGGTCGCCCTCCACCAATTCCGCACACTCTCAGAACGACCTGTCAACACAACTACCTAAGCCCAAATTCAACTTCTCGCGCCCTCTGAGTAGTCACGGTAACCCGATCACTTTCGAAGGCAGACCTTCAACAGAAGGCCGAAAATCTTTCGACACCAGGCCCAATGCAGAGCAGCGCCCTCACAGGCCTTCGGCAGCGTCGACCATGACTGTTGGCACCGTACAATCTACGGCAAGCACACCACTCTCCAGGCAAGTGTCACAAGATGATGGGCCGACGCCTCAAGGACCAGTGGTGCAGAGGAACATGTCAATCCCGCGCAGCATCAAGCGCACTGATAGCGACATGTCCATCCGGAGTGCCAACTCACCGTTGCGGAGGAATGTGTCGGGTCCCCGACAACAGGTTAAGCGCACTGATAGCGACATGTCCGACAACGGCGGCGTCCCTATCACTCCGTCTCAGACAAACCAGGAAGAGGACTTGCCACGCGGCAGAGAAATGTATCGCACCTCTGCCGAGCAGCGAACTTCTTGGATCCACAATCAGTTCACATGGGATCAATCAGCGCAGGTAGCGCAAGGAGCACAGGTATCCAGGTCAAGGGACAATTCTACCGTCAGGACAGTCCCACGACAGCCCGCCTCGCCTACGCCCTCGGAGCGCTTGCAGAAGATGGCCGAGATGCAGATTGAGGCGACGGAGCGTTTGGGCAGAGATGCTGGCTTCTCGTCCGTGGCTCGCAGTCGATCGGCAGACCCACGCGCAGGGTCACGAGCCCAGGCAAAACACCAGCCCACTCCTTCTGTGCAGACGGAAAGTACGGATCGTACCATTCGGCAAACGCCTCTTCACCAGCGTGCTGCCTCGGGCGAGCTGACAGCTGAGGAACATCTTGAGATTGGTATCCAAGCACACAGCACAGGATCCTTGACCAAGTCAACATACCACTTGCGTCTAGCGGCGAGAGAAGGCCTGCCTACTGCCATGCTCTTGTATGCCCTCGCTTGCCGTCACGGATGGGGAATGCGACCCAACCAGGAAGACGGCGTGATGTGGCTCCGAAAAGCAATCGAGAGCTCTGGTCTTCAAGTCGCAGACGTTGACCAGACGATTGCGAACGCTTCGAGGCGGGAGGGTAAGACCGATCCTGCGGCAGAAGCGGCGGAGCGGAGGAAACGAAAGGCTCAATTTGGACTCGCCGTGTACGAGCTCGGCATCAGCTACATGAATGGCTGGGGTTGCCAAAAGGACAAACCGCTCGCGCTGCAGTGCTATGAAGTCGCGGGCGGCTGGGGAGATTGCGACGCGCTCGCGGAGGCCGGATACTGCTATACGCAGGGCATTGGCTGTAAGAAAGACATGAAGAAGGCTGCAGGCTTGTATAGGAAAGCGGCGGATCTGGGCATGTCGATGGCGGGTAACAGCTGGTAAGTCATACTAACTGAAAGTATCAGGGGACATGAAATGGAAGTACTAACACTCGTCGTTCAGGATCTACAAACCCAAGTACATGGACGACACATCCGCCGACAAGCGGAAAGACGCATCGAAGCAGCAACATCCAGCACCACCGCCTCCACCTGAATCCCCCGTACCTGGTGGCAAACCTGCCGGGCGATCAAGAGCGAGATCGATTTGGGGGAGAAAGAAGGAGAAATAATGAATTCATTTTGGTCTTTGGGGGTTCTGAGGTTGATTTCCTGTTTTGCTTCTTTGCATTGCATCCGTGCTTGCAAGTTACGCAGCGGTATCGGTTCTTTTGTTCTTCTGTTTCTGTCTATATACCTTTTCTTCCTTCTTCTCTTCTCTCTATTCCCCTTTTACCACTTCTTGTGCTCCTGCTTGCACCAAGCTTCTTCTTCTTCCTCTTCTTCCTTTCTCTTTGCATACCTGCACTTTGTGCCCATGTTCACAATGGATTTCTCTCTTTCTTTACGTGTGTTGTGTACATTACTGTGCTTCTGCGCTGCTTCACTTTGTCTTTTCTTTCAACACCCCATCATTGGCCGCAGAAGGGTCATCAAAATTGCATTTTCCCTATACGACATCACCTCATCTCTAGGGGAGTCAGAGTTGATACGGTATGATGCTGCTGGACATTAGCGAAATTCTTGCATATTCTCGTAGATAGATGGACGGTATCCCTTACTCTTACTACTTTTCTGAGGTTGTTGGTGATTTGTTTTGTTTCTAGGAGGTCAAGCACCGCATGTAAAGGTATGTATGAATGATAGTACGTGGGCACCCGTTTTACATACACCTCTTGATAGGCGTACACCCTGATGCTTTCTTTTTAGACTAGATTTTAAGCTTCCGAGCTCGTGGAGGTAAGTTTGGGGGTCTGAATGCAAGTTGAGTCCTATCACATACAAGGCCACCATGTACCTGTATAGTCATCTGCAAATGCGATCGCTTGTAGCACTATTTTGCATGAACTCTCCTGTATTAGTGTAGCACTACCAGAAGCAGCCGTGAAGGTTTGTGCTATTATTCTCTTCCACACATCGAAAGATCTGAAGGACGCCACCATGCGTAGAACTGGCGTCATCCGTCCCACCGCCACCGCCTTGTCTCATGTCCAGGTCCACCACCACGCTATGCCAGGCCATGCCATTCCATTCCAATGCCTGGTTACAATGGCCCGACGACAACCGCCAAATCACCCGAGCACCTAAATGTAGCCCTGGTGAACCAAGCATCGGCCCCCCTTGTCGTGTCTGCCAGCCTTGCCAACAGGCGTGCCAACTCTTGGATTGCTTGATGCGAAGCAAATGCGTCACCAAGCCGCGGGGGTGGGGTTTGGAAGCACGAGAGGTGGACCCCGCTACGTCTTGGAGGCGTTGTGTGTTGTGAGGATTGAGCGCGTGTTCACTTCTCATGTCGTCGATCGCGCCTGCCTACGTAAGGTAAGACGGGTAGGCCCAGCTGCCTTGGTAGAGGTTTGCTTAGCACTCGAACTAGCTGATGGAGCTGATGGGGCCGGTGACGAGCGTAAGAGCGACACCCAGCTGTGCCGTGACATGCGAGGATTGACGGGATTGCGCCTGTGAGGTAACACTTACCTGCCTACATCATACCTTCCTTGCCTTGGGTACTTACTGTGATATTTCTTACTTTGCTACTCCTCTTCCTCACTCTTCTCCTCCACAAACCAAATCCACTCCTCCATTACATCTCCCAAACCCATTGCAACGAACCATTGAATCACTCCGAAGCTTCCTACCCCTCACACACGACACACAACTCTCCCACAACGCAAGCAAACATGTCTAACCTCACCGGCAACACCCACGACAACACCCTCGACAACAACAACACAACCAACGAAAAAGGTGGCGTAATCCCCACGGTCCTCAGCTACGTCGGTCTAGGAGGGAACAACAGCACCTCTTCCAACACAGCCTCGGACGCTACCAAGGAGCCGGCTTTCGGCGCCGCTGTAGGCCCTCATTCTTCTGACTCTTCTTCGACAGGTGGCTTGGGTTCAAGCAGCAGTGGCATTTTGGGTGGTAACAACGCTCACTCCAACTCCACTGGCGGCATTTTGGGCGGCAGCAACAGTGGCAGCACCGGCAGCGGTATCTTGCCTGGCAGCAGTACCCACGACTCTCACTCTAACAGCACCGGCGGCATTCTTCCCGGTAGCAACACTCACTCGAGCTCTGGCGGCATTCTGCCCGGTAGCAACACCCACTCGAGCTCCAGTGGCGGCATCTTGGGCGGCAACAACACTCACAACACTCACTCCAGCACTGGCGGAATTCTTGGCGGCAACAACACTGCCAGCCACGATGGCTATGCGCCTGCTCCTACGCTGAACCCTCACGACGAGGAGAGGGCTCGTGTCGTCGCTGAGAGGGCTATGGGTTCTACTACCACTGGCGGTGGCGCTAGCGGCCTTGAGAGTGGCAGTGGCCTTACCTCTGGTCAGCACGCTGGCATTGGTTCTACCGGCGGCCTCACGTCCGGCCAACACGTTCCTGGCGCTCCTGGCATTGGCCACGAGTCTGGTCACCACGGTTCTGGTGTTGGATCTGCCGTTGGTCTTGGATCGGGCGCTGGTCTGGCTTCTGGTCTCGACTCTGACCGTCACGGTTCGGGCGTTGGCCTCACACCCGGCCAACACGGCTCTGCCCTCGACTCTGAGCGCCACGGCTCTGGTGTTGGATCTGGTGTTGGCCTTGGTTCCGGCCTCGACTCTGACCGTCACGGTTCAGGCGTCGGATCTGGTGTTGGTCTTGGTCACGATTCCGCTCGCCACGGTTCCGGTGTCGGTTCCGGTG
>Ga0265797_10000830_pt1 | contig 56496 bp, 60 predicted proteins | sample P2T30metagenome_FD_192433 | JGI IMG/M metagenome (GOLD analysis project Ga0265797, IMG submission 192433) | Plant litter microbial communities from East Loma Ridge, Irvine, California - P2 T30 | ecosystem: Environmental > Terrestrial > Plant litter > Unclassified | place: USA: California...
CATACGACCATAGGTCAGTGAGAACTGGGCATCCCGTCCGCTCTGCCATACATAAGCACTGAACCGGGCGACTAGTACTAGAGTGGGTGACCATCTGGGAATCCCGCCTGTTGTATGTTTTTGCTTATCTTCTTGACTCGCCTCCTTGCTTTTTGGTGGTCGCAATGCATGGAGAGCACTGAAAGACGGGCGGTGCATGAGAATAGGGTCGGGCTGTAAGCTGTGACAGTGAAGTACTTGCACAGGTCGGCGATTGTGTCCAAAACAAACTCTACCTAGATATCACTGCTTGCGAGAACCGTTGAATTGTCCATCGACTCCGGAGTTAGCATCCTATGGTGCGACTGTGACAGGCCCGAAAGTGAGCCATCCAATTCGTGTGCAAAACTGGACAGTCGAACCTCGGAATGTAGGGTGGCTAGAGAAAGGCGTCATCCACGTAGCTGACGTACACGAAAGCGCAAGGTTTCGAGCCTCACTTCTGTTACGTGAGGTCAGAGGGCCAGATGGATCAACGATAATGACTGCGCGAGTGTTTCGAGTCCTACCGACCAGTCACTGACTTACTGCTCGACGGTCGTCGAGTAAATGCTTCGCGGCAACTGAGCGATACTCGCCAATGCGAGACTTCCGCACATCGCAGTTGAATGCTGAGTGTCGGCGGTCATACTGGAAAACCGGTCCAATTGTTGCCGTCATGGAATATGTTCGTGGTAAAGTACGAAATGATTAGTATCGTGTTCCCTTCGCATCGTCCATCATATTGAGTGTCTTGCATATGGGCGCTCCTGGATGCCTTAGGCGCTACTATCAAAGATGAGTAGTTGAATGTCGTCCGTTTGCCGCATCTCATTCTGCTCTTGCCCTTCGCCAACAGCAAAGCGGACTGAAACGATTACAATCCTTCGGTATGCCGTCGCAGTCCGATCAATTTTCCCACAACGCCTAAGAGCCAAGCTGAGATTTGCAGCCTTCCTTTTCCTAATTATGTTGCTAGTCACGTCCTGTCGCGAAGATCCTTGCCAAAAGATTCATCACCTGAAAGCTGTATTTTTTTGCATCTCTTCTACCAGAGACGAGCTTCCATCCAGCAGCGGAGCGATATTTGATATCGGCTCGCAGAACCTACTAGCCCTCTTATCGTGGTCTGAGCGAAGAAGTCCGCAATCGAACGACGACGACGAATCCTCCTCAAATTGGCAGTATCTGACGATTCATGCCGACCAAGCGCGGGTCCAAGTAGATCAGACGCGACGATCTTGCATGCAGTACAAGCAGTGCGCAGTCACGAGGCGTGTCATACGCGCTTGCTTGCTGGGTTTATGGGTGACCTGTCGTAGTAATATGTTGGTAGACCCCGTCTCCAGTATTTCTCCTTCAGTGGTGCACGTATTTGTCACGTCGAAGACCATGATAGGGAATTTCTGGCGGCCTCATATTCTTCACGGCTGTGAAAGCCTCGCCAGACGTGCGCTTATCGACGACCAGCTGCGCGGGATCTTGGGGAGTGATCTTGTGATATGTGGCCGAGCCCTCCAAGCTTAGTATGCGGATCAAAGAAAACGCGACGCGGTTGTCCGATATACGGCGGAGAGATTCTGTGTCGAGCGCGGATGCTAGTGTGTCGGCGGTGTGGCGTGTGTCGAATTCCATGACGAGGACGTGTTCGAAAATCCGTGCCGGATGAAATTGGACAGGGTCCGATTCAAAGATGATAAGTCTCGTCCAATAGGTGAGATCAGTCCTCAGCTTCCACGCGATGTCTCTCACAACCGCATCGGAGTCCGTATTGCATCTGACCTGGATGTGCAAAAGATGCGCAGGGGCTGTTTGTGGTGGATCAGCTACTGGGCTGAGCCCTGTATGTCAAGTGTCGGTCTTACTGCGTGAGACAAAGGTGCTTGGTGAGACGAGGAATTGATCTTTGAGGATCAAATCGACATCTGCGTAAGCGCCAGGGGTGAAGAAGGTGCAGATATCGGGCCATGTCAGCTTCGGCGAGGCAAGCCTGTTGTTGGAGTTGTCGAATCGAAATGTAGTGTTTGGGTGTATTAGTGTTAGGGTGAGTTCCCCAGATGGAGTATTGCGCTGAACGTTCGCTCTCCCACCCAACGGGTCGATGCCGGTGCCGATGCTTGCATCACGAGGTGATGATGATGATGATGATGCTGCTGCGGCGGCGGCGGCGGCGGCGGCGATGGCACGCTTCTCGATCGCGGACGGCTGTCTGCTATAGCGGCATAAGAAGACGGCACCGTATAGAGCGTTCCCGGCTGCGACGTATAGCTGAACGCGCTGCAGCAGCCCAATGGTGTCGGGCTCATATGCAAAAATCTGCGCGGTATAATCTCCTTTGGAAAATCGGGATGTCATGGCTCGTATGACTTGATGATGACAGAAAGCTTCGTCCAAGGCGTCTTGATAGTAGTAGGAATACATGTGCTCTACATGCACTTGCGTACTGTATTGCTCTGCTGTCGTGGCTTGAGTTGTACGTGCTTGGAGAAAGACTTGACATCATGGCCATTGACGGCGACGTCACAGGCCTGGCATGGCATGTCATGAATGCCACGAGCAAAAAGGGTGAAATCAAGCCAAACGATCATCGCAACGCGTTCTGGGTAGCCAATATGCATGCTTATCCGACATGCGTTTCTCGGACGACGGACCCAAAGCCGATATAGTGATGTCATGCCGGAGGAAACTCCATGGTCCCACCGTTGCCATCTGTGATTTGTCACTGTGTGCTGACGCCCTCTGTTCGTGTAGGCCTGTAGCCGTGTAGCCGCGTAGCCATATTCGAGAACATCTCCCGCTGATCTGGTCGTGCAGTCTTGTTGGTACGTACAAACGGAATTCCTCTTGCTTTGAAGTCCTGACACATGTCTCGCCGTCCCTTATCCAACAATAAACACCGCTGCTGCTGCCGCCAATGCTACTCGGTACCGCGTGTCTCGGCAACAAGCTGCGTAAGCTCCTTCATGCGAATCGGCTTCGTGAGATACTTGTCGACCCCAGCATTGAAAGCATTAGATCTGGCCTCTTCGCTAGTGACGCCGGTCAGGGCACAGATCTTAGCCGGTTGGAGGTTGTTGGTGCGTTCGTGTTCGCGGATCTTGGCTGCCGATTCGAATCCGTCCATGACCGGCATGTTCTGTTGTGATTGTCAGTGACCGCGCTGTAGTGTATTGATGGCAAGAAACTTTACCATGTCCATTAAGATGAGGAAGTATTTGTTCGGGTTCTCTTTGAACTTGTTGAGGGCTTCGAAGCCGTCTTCCGCGGAATCGTAGAGTAAGTGTTGTTTCTTCATGAGGGCTATGAGCAGCTAAGAAGGGAGAGAGCAATTAGCAGACGCTCGGCAAGCCTTGTGGACGCTGTGTGTTTGGCTTTGGATGTTGTGCCCGAGCTTCTCGTCGTGAGTGAGTCAATGAGTACTGACGGATATGGACATGCACAAGATGTCTTGAGGCTGAAGCAGCAATTGACGTGGGCCGTCAATTATATTGGAGTAGACTTACTCTCATATTGAGGGAATTATCCTCCACAAGCAAGACCATGTCTCGACGATCAGGGTCTGCGTTCGACACCGGCTGCTCTTCAGACGCGTCAATAGCGCGGTCAGATGCCGCGGGCGCGTTAGGACTTTCACCCAACGATGCATCCATGAACGACAAAGGTGTAATGAGTGAGTTCGGAGTACGTGCTTCACCCCCGTCCGGTAGTTGAAAGTACGAGTCCTGGTCTTGGTTGGCTGTGCGTTGCCGAGAAGTGTCGCCTCTGATGGTTGTGGGTGACGGCGCATGGGCGCGACTTCTGCGCGAACCGAAATCACTGGGTTGCCTGGTGATGGTAGAGTCTCTCGCGTATCGTAATACCCGGTGGAGTTTTCGCGGCCCAATACTAGAAAAATCGTTAGCTAGGGAGAGCAACTTCAACAGTACTGCAGCAGGCAAGAATCTCTGGGGGTCTCTTACGGCTGATGAACGTATATTGGCTTTTGTTCGAAGTTCTTGAATTCGAACGCCGGCTGGCAGGACGCCATCGATGATGAAAAGATCAACAATCGACAGCCAGACTTGCCAAGCAGTTCAACAAAAGATCGGACGCCGTCTGCGCGTTGCGTGTTGATCATCGAAAGTTCGCTTTCTGATATGGCACATATGCTGCCACGCGGCCCTGGCGTCAGCTCTTTCGAGTACGAGACCTCACACCCCAGCCACTGCGAAGCTGTCCGCTGGATACTTCCTGCAACACTCTTGATGCTACGGGAACTTGAGTGACCCAAACAATCGGCCACATGGAGCATATGAATACGTTTGACCTGCGCACCTGGCAAACCGCTCAAGTCGTCGTCCGAGGCCTCGGAAGTTTTGGTGAATTTGGCGGCAAACCTGACGGACACGCGTGATCCTTTTCCAAGCTCGCTATTAAGGTCAAGTGAGCCTTTGAACTCCTTGACAACTTCCTTTACAATGCTCAGACCAAGACCGGTGCCGGTGGAATGGGCATCCGCTTGCCGGAATGGAACAAACGCATAATTCGAGACAAAATCTTTAGACATGCCAATTCCCGTGTCTTCGACTGAAAGCGTGATGTTTGCGGTGTCATTCTTTGAGGTATTACCCGGGTCAGTGAAGAGCTTGACAGTCACGCTACCGCTGGTGGTATACTTGAGCGCGTTGCCGACTATGCATCAGGTCAGTATTATATGTTTGTTGCAAGCCAGGATTCACGTGTCAAGATTCTCCCGGCGGCACGAAGCGTTACTCACCTATATTGGTCAGAACACGGGTCCAGGTACCGGGCATCATGGCGGTAGACCAGCTGTCTCGTTTTTCGATGTCGAGTATGACTGAAACAGGCTCCTGTTCCTGCTCCTGATCGTTTGGGTTTGATCCGCCGCGCTCGAACCGGAACGACTGAGAGAACCGATGGGCCGAAACCACACTTTCTGTTACTTCCTCGGTCATACGCGCCAGGTCGATATTTATCAGGAGCTGACCGTCATCTTCTTCCACTTCTGCAGCCTTATGTCGAGACGCGTCTACTCTCGCGCGGTCTCTCTTTTGGTCTTGAGTCAGATTACTGATCTTGCTGTAGTCAAGGACGTGATTGACTGTGTCGAGGAGCGTCCTCCCCGCCAGGGCAACAGAGAGCGACATCTCCTCTTGAAATGGTGTAAGTTTCGAGTCTTGAAGAAGTTCCACGCCCACGAGGATTCCGTGCAACGGCGAGCCTATCAGATCTCAACGTTAGCCGCTTAACCATACAAAGTCACAAGGGGTTTATCTGCAAAGGTAAATGTCGAGACCAGCATTGGCATGTCAGTGAGATGAATCCGCGTACATGAGGTCTCGCTGGTCAACGTAGTATTGCGGTGATGATTTTGGCAGAACATGACCAAGCATGGTGACAGATTCCAAACTTACTATGCCTCGTTAGCATATTCTACAGCGGGCATAACTTCCACAGACTGACCGTAATTCATGAGAAACTGAAGAGATGAATTTGCCCTTTGCGACATCGGAAGCGATCGTTTCAATGCGGCTAAACTCTGCCCTTAGGCTGTGCCCAAAGGCAGAGAAATAGGTCAAATCTTCATGCGTATCGAAGAACCGATTGGCTCGAAGGGTCCATGTGAATAAGCAAGAGCGATACCGGTTGTTAGTGGCGTCGAAAATTGGGAAGAAAGCAATGGAGCGGGCGTCACCGACAACTTTCCTCAACAATCGAGCGTGGCGGTTATGTTTCGTGTTTCTACGCGGTGGTTTCGGTTCGGTGTCTAGAGTGGACTCACTCGACCCTACTTCCGAGCTTGCACTCTCATCTGAGCCAGAATATGGAGTGCCGGATGCGGCGAAATTGAAAATCTTTCCGGAGGGGTAGGATTTGATGAGTTTCGCCATGTCACGTTCGTTCAGCTGCAGAGGCAATGGGTTGCCAGACTTGGTTTCCCGGGGCTGGGACTGTACGGAGCGGCCTACACTCTGGCAGAACCTCTGACGTTTTTCACCACTGTCAGAAGTGTCGGTGTCGCTATTGATCCGTAGTGTCGAATCATCCGAGGATGTCGACAGAGGGCCTGTCGTGGTTCCCAGGCTGTTCGACCTATCACGTTCAGCTTGCTGGAGGCTTGGTGCATCTAAAGGACGTGCTGCAGACGCAGCACTTGCGTCAAGAAAGACGACACCGAACGCCCCTGTAGCTTCGCGGAGTAGGCTGCTTGCGCGACCGTACGCATCCCTTAGTTGACTTTCCGCATCGAAATCATTGGCAGCTCTCCGCGATCCTTTTCCCTTCTTCTGCTGTGGAACAGCTTGGTGATCGTATTTGCGTGTGTGTGACGGTTCGGAAACTCTGCTGCTGTCTCCCAGCGATGCTTGCGTGGGATCTTTTTGGAAATCCACCCCTGATACGTGATTTTCAGCGCGATCCCGAAACGCTCGCATGTTGCCATCGCTGGCAGAACTAGAGTGTCTTGGTTGGATTTGTGAGACTGGAGGTACCGGACCTCCAACTCTGGACCTCGATCCTTCCCAGGATGAGCTGGAATTGTCGCCTTCTACACCAAACTCGTGGTCGAATCTCGCACTTTCTTGCTCAGCGGTGTTCGCTGTTCCCTCGTTCTCTCGCCGGCCACCACGATGCATGGCCATGGCTTGATTGTTCTGTCCGGTCCACCAGTCCTTGAGCGATTTGCCACCACTATTAAAAGTCCCCAACGCCCTGATGAGCCGCTCACTGCGTTTCCTCTGCGCGGCAATCGTTGCGTCGTAAAGATGCTGGACAATCGTATCGCTCAGGTCTTCGCAGAACAGCATCTCGTGCGCACTAACACCGTACCGCGGTTTGTCGTCCAGCATTGACAGACTCCCAATAACGGTCCCGTCAGAGTCTCGCAATGGTACTGAGAAGAAGAATCGAGGTAGCTTGGCGCGCGTAACAAATGGTTTTTGGTGAAATTCAGGGTTGGAGCTCGCGTCGGTGACAATGCACCAATGGGGGGAGACACCCTCTGTGTAGTAATGTTCGATGCTCTCTGGAAGTTCCCGGTATTTCCGCGCTCTGCGCCATTCATCCAACGCTTTGTCGTTGATACCGTCGGCACGGGCGAAGCAAGACGTTCCCAGCCAACTCTTATCTTTCTCGTCTATGGTGAAGTCGGATTGCAGCGACATAGTCCTGGTAGACTCGATGAGAATGTACTCGGTCTCACGGCTCATGATGGTCACGAATGCCCGACGGACACCAATGCGCAGAGCCGCAAGCTGCGCGAGGGCAGCAAGGCCGGTGTCGCTCGCTGCTGCCGGCTCGGGCGGGGAGTGGCTGCTGGCAGGGAAGGCATTGCGGTTGATGAACTCGGGCTGATATAACTCTTTCCATGTTTGCAAGTAGCTGAGGCTCTTGTCAGCGGTGGTCAGTAATGCAGATCATCCTCGGTACTTAGCGCACCGCAAAGAAATTCGCTCTCTTGTAAGCTCTGTGAGTAGGCGGAGCGAGCTGTTGTTACGACGAAGGGGTGGAGGTGCTTTCGATGTGTCTGTGTAGGCGGAGTCGTTGTCGTCGCGGCGAACTGCACGGATGGGGAGCTCATCTTGATGAGCCATGTCGGACATGGTGCTATGCTGGCGGCATCGGTGTTATCTTCCGATCTGCATAAGAATGGACGATGCGGAACTGGATCTTCAATTCGAGAGATTGTTTGAGATCGTGAGATGCACACAGCTGCTGTCGATTGACGCTGCCGTGCCCTGCCATGTGCTATACTTTCTGTGGCCATCGGTGGATGGCCAGACACCTCGATCGACGATCCATGATGATGCTGCTCGGACGCGGACAATACTCCGAGGCCGTGCGCAGACGAATCAGATGTCCGTAGCCGTCCTGAGTAGCACGGAGGTCATGGATAAATACAGTAGCACATGTACATGTGTTTCAACATCCACCACAAGTGCGACCACGTAATTTCTCGTGGGCAAGATATACTTGCTTGTCAACGCCGATAGGGCATTGATTGCGATGAGAAGGGAAGCGGTAGCATATACTCTATTCATCCTTCCCTTCGAGACTCAGACTCGCGCAAGCATTTAGCATTCATCAAGGCGACGGAGGACTGAGTCGTTCTTCTCCTGGCCTCCTTTTGCTTCTCCAGCCTGCTCGTTGTCTTATCCATGGCGATGTTCGTCTCACTGACCCTCCCGCTCCTGCAGTCTCGAAAACACACCTACCGAAGCCTCGACCCAGACAGGCAAGCACAGCGGGACAAACAACTCATCCAGCTCCTCCTGCATAGCCTTGATCCTGAAATCTCTAGCCTCCAGCTTGCGGACAGCGACGCCGTGTCGACTGGTATCCCAAGTAAAGTCGCCCGTGAAAGAGTTCAGGTCGCCAACAGCGATAGCAGGGCGTCGCACAGAAGCCAGCGGAGCGACCAGCTCTGCGTACGTACTCAGCAACTCGGTCCAACAGTCTGCCAGGTCCGCTTTGCCGAGGCGGGCGCGGTCGTTGAGGATGTTGGACTGAGCGTCTGGTGCTAGTTGGAGGGAGAGGTGTGAGATTTGATGCAAGATGGGCGAGAAGTCGGCATGGTTGGCGAAAGGGAATATGGCGGTGTAGTCGAGGCTTTTCAAGGCTGAGAGTGGCCTTTTGGTAGTCAGAGACTTGCTTGCATTCCATGTCGTCTCTGGCTGTGGGTGGTTGCGGATGATGCTGTCCTTGATGGAGTAGACTAGTGAAGGTGGGCCACGCTCGAAGAACTCGTAAGTACCATAGGCTTTGAGGAATGGGCCTTCGTTGAGGCTCAGATGTGTCCAAGGACGTAGTGTCAAAACACTGGATGGCGCGATTGAGGGGTACCGAGCTGGGACAGGCTGGAGGGAAGAATAGTTGGGTACACACGAGGAGGTCATAGAGGTATGAGCACTGGATTGACGGAGGGATAAGATGTGAAAGTCCATCTCGCTGAACGCCCAGTCTCCAAAGGTGTCGATCGCACAATTGGTCAGACACGCCAGATCGATGGGTGGAGCTAAGATGGTGACGGTGGAAGGATCGATCACGGCAAGAAGATGGGCCCAGAAAGCTGCGCTGGCTGCAAATCGCCAGTCTTTGTCTGCGACCTCATGTGGGAACCGGTGAAGCTTCTCCCCGAGCATTTGGTCGGTATAGAGCACAAAGCTGTCGACAATCTTTGTAAGGTCGTTGTCTTGCAGAAACTGAATGAAATCCAGCATTGGATGGTAGAAACGTGGAATCCATGCGTGTGCCGTCGAGGGCAGTAAGCGCTCCTTGGTAGCAAAAGCGATCTCGCTCATCTGCTGTGCTTCATCATCTGAACAGCCTGCTCGGATAGATTTGTTGCACTGTTCAAGTGCAGCGGTGACCATTTCGGCGTGGTAATCGTCAGCTGGAGGCATGTTGCCTTCAGGCTGGTGTGGTGCATTAGGTCCAGCGGTAGATATCGCAGCTTCTGCACACACTCGACAGGTATTGCGTGCAAGTGCCGGTGGAGCATCAAGACGAAGGCGAGTACAAACGAAGAGAGTAGGCAGAACAAGTCGTCGCCATCTTTTGCAGACAAGTGATAGATATTTAAGGGCACGTTTTGGGCTGTCAGTGAGTGCCAGCGACGGCTCCAGACGCAGTTTGCGTGATGATGGAGAGGGCGAGTCTAGGAAACTGATTACTAGCAGCTGCAGCTCTTCTGGTAGTGTGTTGATGCTGGCCATAATTGAGTTGTTAGGTAGGATGAGATGTGTTTTGTATGAGAGGCACGAGAAGTCGCAGCGAGAGATAAGGCACGTTCTCCAACCCTAACCCGGTGGATATGCTGCTCAATCTCGAATGCATACGCTTTGTGAATGGCAGGGGAAATAGCTACTGGTAACAAGTTTCGTCCTCGTTATGTACAGACAGGAAGGATTGAGTCGCATTAGAAGATTACAAGTTAACACCAATACGCCACGCAAAACCATACCACACACAAAAAGTCTCAATCGCTCAAAACCGATGAATCTCCTTCTTCGCCAGTCCCAATTCAGCCAAGACTCCCTTCTTGCCAGCAACTGCTTCTTCCATCTTCGGAGGTCCGCAAAGGAAGACCTTGGTACCCTTCTCATCACCAAAATTCGGGCCACACTTTGCGATAGCCTCTTCCACAAGCTTTCGGTCGACGTAACCCGTGCGATACTTCTCCCCGTCGCCCTCCTCGGGTCCGGTACCAGAAATAGCATAGGTGACGCGCAAGCGTTGCGGGAAATGCGCCTCCAGAGCTTCGAGCTCGCGACGCAGAACGATGTCTCGCGAACCGTTAACGCCCCAGAGTAGCTGCACGGCTGTCTGGTCTTTTTCGTCGTTGGTCAAGATTTCGCGGGCGAGAGAATAGATCGGTGTGATGCCAGCTCCGCCGGCTACCAAGACGACAGAACGAGGTTGCGAAACGCTCGCCTTGTAGCTGTAGCCGGGGATGGGTCCACGGACGGTGAGTGAGTCGCCTGGCTGCAGGTTGTGCATGTGGGTGGAAGCCTTGCCGGATGGATAGTGTTTCACCAGCAGGTCGAGAGTGCCTTGTTGGCTAGGTGGTGATATAGGGGTGTACGGGCGGAGTGTCGGAAACCATGCCCCGGGTGCTGTGTGTTGGGTGAGGATCGCGGCTGGACAGAGTCAGTCGATAGTCCATGGTGGTACAATGAGTGATTTTACATACATGAAGCTGGCACGCCGCTGGTTTCGGCCTCGCCGCCAGGGAGCTCGAAGGTGATGCGTTTGGTGTCGTGGTTGACCTGTTCGACTTGCTTGACTTTGAGCTCACGGGAAAAGAGCATTGAGCGCGGGAACGACAACGTTTTGCTGGGTTCTCTGTATGCCGAGTCGAGGCGTAGAGGTGTTGGACGCGACATGTAGAGGGCAGTGCCCACCACGACCGTGGCCGCCGCAGTGGTGAGAATGGGTCGTCGTGCAAACATGGCAGCCATGGTGTAGGGTGAGGTTAAGGACAAGTTGCAGGAGGTACTCGAAGGAGGAGAGGAGATGGTAATTACAGTAGGTATGCGGTCAGATTAACACTGTGTATCGTCGTACTCGGTGACTGCGAATGAATGGTTGCATGTAAGAGTACATACCATGAGATATGTAGTACTCTCCAAATCCTTTATATTGGACAAAAGGCAATGACCTACCTGAAGGATTCCGGATAAAGGAATATTGACCGGCCGACGCACAGTGAGATAGCTCCTCAGCTACCAGTTTGATATGGCTGATGGCTGAGTAGGATCGGGAATCGGGAGCAGCTACAGGGGAGCTGGACAGAACCTTGGTCTGTGGTCTGGTCACGTGTTTCTCGCCCGATTTACTCCATGTGGTATAGCGGGATGTAGAGTCGGCGACGATGAGCTCCGAATTGCCGTTCACATGAATCCGGGCATCCATCTGAGGGAGAGGCACGTGAACGTGAGACGGCGAGAAACTCGAGACGGGCGGCCACGTCGGCCGAAGCCGTGGACTCATCATACCCGAGCACACACCGACAAATTGCGGGTTCGGGCATTCCTGTAAGCCGTGTTGTGACTTGTAAGTTGTGAGAAGGTGTCTTTGTCCGTGTCGTGTCGACGTGGACTCCTCGACATCGTTCTTCCTGACGCTGTTTGTTATTGTTACGTGACACCGCGGACTCGCCGCTGCCGTCATGTCACCCATCTATCATTCATCTCTGGAGCGAGACACGATAATACCCACTCCTCACGACCTCAACTCCTCGGTTATGCCTGACGGCTGGTAGCAAAAGAATACACTTTGCGCTGCGCCGTCCGGATGCATGGCAGAATCACTGTTTTGTGGTCTGTTGAGATGCACCTCATAGCAGTCCACTTTCACGGCCGCGGCCTTTGAACCACTGCCACTGCACTGCAAGAGTATCACTCCGAGTTCGACCTGACTCGGACATGACCGCATTACCTGCGACAAGCGACAAGTTGCGACCCAACGCCTCGTCTCTGCCTATGCCAGGTTGGCCAGGCTTCCCAGCAAGTCGGAGGTGTTCGCCCGGGACGGGAAGGTGGGCGATCACCTTTGAGCGTGGAGCCGCAGTCGCAATAGTCATCATAACCCGGTGCATATAACGGGTAAGGCGTTGTCGGCGGAACCACTTGCCAGGCTTCCGCACGCACAAAGCGCCAACTGAGGGCGAGTCGCAACGTGCCTTGGCGGAATAATGGCGACGGTGGCCGACTCTCTCAACGGTCTTCCACGCGGCTCACGCAGGTACTGCCGGCGCCTGTGATCATCCCAGCCAATCACATCTGCCTGGTTCGTCCCGCACATCAACCTTTTCACGCAACAACTGGCACCCTAGACTCCGTACCTGCATTCATCCATTCACAGTTGTTCACGTCTTCGAGGTGGACCACCGCAGTCCTCATCTGCTCCATTTTCTGTGATTCTAGACGCACAGCGACATCCATCGCACACGATGTGGAAAGTACTCGCGCACCGCATGTCTCCATGTCTCCCGCGGACCGCCTGTCACTCCACACAGCCGGCGCCCATTCGACGAGACGCACCTTTGGCACCTCACTCTGCATGACCGATGTCACATTTTGCGCCGTGCCATCGCAGTGTGTTGGACGAGCCAGGTTCTGAGTCGTCCCGGTGCGTTCTTGCACGTGTCGCCCAAATGTATTTAACCTCCCAACTGTCCTCGTAGTAATTTACTTTCATCAACGTCCTCTCACCAATATCGTATCGTTCACTTGGATTCCAGGAGAATCATCACCAGTCTTTCCCTCAACTTTTCGCACCTGCGACCCAACTGTCCCTATTTACTCCCATCAGACACTCTCTCACTTGCACTCCAGCAGCAGCAGAATACCACTCCCTTGACGATCACGATCAAACCTCCAGGACAACACTCCTTCAACCAACATGTACTTCTCGATCGCAACCGTTGCAGCCTTCGCGGCCAGCACTGCCGCTCTGGCCATCCCCACCAAGCGTGACAACAGCATCTCCATTACTCCCCATGACGCCTTCTCTTCGTCTGTCGGCGTCCTTGGTTGCAAGATCAACACCAACCGCGTCGCCTACTGGCCCAGCGCAGTTGACTGCAACAAGATGTGCGTCAAAGTCAGTGCCAACGGCCGCAGCGTCAACTTGCTCAAGATCGACCAATCTGGCGGAGCTTACGACATTGCCTACGACGCCTACAACTACCTCGTCACCGGCAAGGGTGCCGAGGAAAACCCTATCCAGGGTGGTGGCGTCTCTGCCACCTACGAAGATGTCGACATGAGTGAGTGCGCCGACCTGCTCAAGACCGACGACAAGTCCCTTGCCTTCACCGCCGCCAACTCCATGAACTTTGTCACCAGCTGCAAGGAGTCCAACTCGTGGGTCGGCAACCACTTCTCCCTCTACAACATCGCCAACAGCGCCTGCACCCTTGGCCTCGACGAGAAGTGCGAGTATCCCGACCTGACCAAGGGCAACCAGCCCACGTGCCCTCACCAGCTCGGTCTGCAGTCCATCATGGAGGGCCAGGCTGTCACCAACATCGGCTACGGCACCGGCATTGTCTCCAAGGCTCAGCAGTAGATTCACCTACTCACCCACACTCCTTTCCACGGACCACAACAAAGACACACGCGCCTCACCAACAAGCTCGGCGGGATCCTGAGACATACCATGGCACAATCGACGAACCAACACCAGAACAAGACGACGGACTTCGCACGGCCTTGATCTCCAGCGAGCTTGATGCTTAGCGGAGAGACCGCGGCGATTTTCCAGATTACGACACCAGACGCCATAGATAGAGACCTACTTGCGGATTATCGAGGGTGTGGAGCAAGCCTTCACGCCTGAGATCTCTCCCTCGTGGGATTTGGGATTACGAAATTATGAGGTTACAAAAAAACAAATCAGTGGAATATCCAAAGTACTCTCGCTTTCAATCCTGCTGTTTCTTCCTTACTTTCTCCCTGATTTCACTTTTCTTGGAGATACGTTTTTTTCTCTTCAAAATTCTTGCAAAACCCTGTGGACGATGAATCCCTTTGCTCGTGAGCGAATTCCAACGCCTAGGTCTTTGTTGTTTTGCACTTCGTATAAAAAATTTAGAACGATTCGCCAATTCGCCACTACATGCTAAGATGTGTCTTCCAATATCATAGTGAGGCCATTCTCCGACTACTCACACACCAAGCAGGATCTTAGTCTCATACTTTGATCGTGATATTTGTCTCGCGAAGGAGTCGGACTTCGCTGCATTGGGTCTGTCGGGCTTTGCGGAGGCCAGGCGGCCATCAGTCGTCTGTCTTTTCTTTCACAGAGGCTTTTTCTTCCTCACGTGGTTACAGCTGACCTGAGGGTTTCAAGAGCTCACCCGAACGTTCAACAGAGTCTGTATGCTGGTACAACTGAACTGATGAACATCTGAGCTCACTTGAACGTTCGTTCCACCACATCAAAGTGAATTAGAACGTCATAACGAACCGCTTTGTAATAATGCGATATACTCGGCACCGATATTGCAATCATCGTCATCGAATGAAGACATATTTACGCTTTAGGAGTGGCTTCCATTTCGATTCAATTGATACTACTGTATCGGAACGAAACAACGTTCAGATGAGATCGAAAGTCCCTCAGCTGAGCTCTAGACTACGTAGCCGCAACTATAGCTGAAAGCGAACATTCAGCTGAGCTGGAATGCGGCTCACCAGGGCCAATCTCTGCGATGCGATTGTTCAGGTAGCAAAGTCGGGAACTTCCTCGATGAAGAGCACGCTCGGATGGGTCGCTGAGAACACTTCAGCTCAGATACGTTTGTACAACCATGTCATATCGTCAACGAGTAAAAGATCACACTCTGGCTTTGTCTCGTCCGAGTATCTACAGTACATGTACAAGCACAGCAGTACGATGATGTCCCACCCCGCAACCTACTGCATGTCCAACACAACGCGCCCCTTCAACTTCTGCGCATGCATCTCCTCAAAAACGCCCGTCAGCTCCCCCATCTTCGCAGTCCTAAAGTGCGTCTTCACAACGCCCCTTTCAGCCATCGCCAGCGTCTCAACCGCCTCCTCGCGATCGCCAACCGCAACGCCCACAATGCTGAGCGCCTTCGCGACCATGACAGACGGGAAGGCGGTCGCAATGGGCTTCATCTCGCCCTCGGGCAGACCGACAACGACCAGCGTGCCGCCAAATCGAAGCAGACCCATGGCGGAGGCGTAAGCGGCGTTAGCGGCGGTGAGGACGAGCACTGCTTTTGCGCCGAGGCCGGATGTCAGGGCCATCACTTGCTCTTCGGCTTTGCCTTCTTCGTGGTTGATGAAGTGCTCTGCGCCGCAGTCGAGGACGATGTCTTTTTTGCTGCCGGCGTCGATGCCGATGACGCGCATGCCCATACCACGAGCGGCTATTTGAACGGCGATATGTCCGAGCTAGAGAGAGCAAATTGATCAGTTGTGAGTTCCGCGACAGGGTCATGAGATGAGAGATATTACTCCTCCCCCAGCACCGAGCAAAGCAACCCAGTCGCCACTCTTTGCGCCTGACTTGCGCAGAGCGCTGTAAACCGTGACGCCCGCGCAAAGCATCGGTGCAGCATCCGCACTATCCAGACTCTCCGGAATAGGAGTAACATAGTTCGCCGGAGCGAGCGTATACTGTTGAAATGTTAGTGAACCAAAGTGCTTCCACTTTCAACGAGGGTTCGAGTTAACGATACCTGTTGGAATGTTCCAGGAGTGTAGTAACCCGAAATCTTCTGGTTGAAGCATTGTCCATCGTAGCCGGACAGACAAGGCGGGCAGTTGCCGCAAATCCCACTGAGCCACTTGATTCCTACGCGGTCGCCGACTTTGACGGAGCTGGTCTCGGTTCCGGCGCCCATCTTCACAATCTTGCCAACACCTTCGTGGCCGCCGACTTGGCCTGGTTGTGTCGGGTGGGGGAGCTGGCTCCAAGAGTTGGTCATGATTCCTATTACGCTTGTTAATAAAATCATTGATGTTGATTGATGCGAATAACTTACCCAGGTCAGAGTGGCAGACGCCAGAGTGTGTGCTGTGAGATTGTTCATGTGAGTTTTATCTGCATTGGGAATCGGATACTAAGAAGGATGGGCGAGACCGACAGGTTGATGAGCACCTCGCCGGGACCGGGCTCGGGCATATCGAGGTCAACGACTTTAGTCGAGATCTTGCCGGGCTCGTCGTAGACGCATGCTTTGTAGGTGCTTGGCAGCTCGGACATTATGATTGCTGGTTTGTCTGTGAAAAGTGGTTTCTTGGGAGATAGGGCAGATCTCCGTTGGTATGCAGGGTATGTTTGACTGAGGAAGGAGCTTGGATTGAATGGTAGTGGTGGTGAGGTTGGAGCAAAGAGGAGAAGTACACTTAAGTATCAACAGAGGGTACACTTATGCTTTCATCTTGCATGTGACGTGAAGTGCCGGCTCGTCGGGTTCGCATCATTAGACGCATGTGCGCATGGTCGAAGGGTACATACCTGCATAGTTACCGAGGAGCAGCTCGTGGGTGGTGAGGAGACAGGCATCCACAAAGAGCTCCATGTGGAGAGCTTTGGAAGCGGGGTTTGGTCATGGAGCTCTGGCCTCCGAGGCTTGCGAGGTCTTGGTGAAGACATATCAGCATTGCTTATCTCTAATGAACCATTGTGTCTGATGTAAGGCGTTGTTAGGCATTTTCAAGCAATTTGGTAGAGGACATGGCGTTGAATTTAACCTCCACCGCAGACTAGGACATGTAGTCGACAGGGCGGAAGCGGAAGCCGCGGCCACCGAGACGAAGGGTCTTGGAGGGAACAATTCGCCAGCCTGAATATCAATGTTAGTTATTGAATATCGGTTATTCTTTATTACCGTCAAGCAAAGAAGCACCCAGCGGCCCTAGAAGCAAATACTCCTCTTCACAATCTACCACCATGTCACCAGCACCAGGCGGCACAGCCCTCAAGTCCCTTCTCGCAACCATGGACCCTCTTCTCCAACACGGCAGCTACGTTTTCGCAACCGCGTCGCCAACAGACACGTCGTTCTTAGATCGGCTCAAGTCGCACTCCTTCGAGATGCTTTTCCGGGAGCGCGAAGGCTGGACGATGATAGCTGAGCAGGCGACCGTCGATGCGGTGGGTGGGCTGGAATCCGCATTCCCGTGCAAAAAAGTTACGCTGGGTGTTCACAGCAGTCTCGATGCAGTGGGTTTCATGGCAGCCGTGACGACTAGACTAGCGACTGCGGGTTTGGGCATTAATCCTGTTAGTGGTTTCTATCATGATCACTTGTGAGTTGAAGCCGATTGAGGGTTTTGACCGGGAGTCTGTTGCTGATCTTGCGTAGATTTGTGCCTCAAGGCAAGGAAAATCAAGTGGTTCAGATGTTGAGGACCTTGGCCGACGAGTGCAGAGCTGAGATGTCAGGGAGTAGTGCGAGACCTGGTGTGCAATGACACAAAAAGTCTGTGTTTTGTAAGCTGTACGAAATGTTCATCAAGGTGCCTGTTTATCACCTCGGGTCCTGATAGTGCCGAGCCTGCCAAGCTACCTGGGTATCATGTCCTCTCATGCGCCATTACTGAAACCAAAGAAAGCAAGAAGCGATGTTGTTAGAGCGAAAATCTCAAGCACCCACCTCTACCATACGACCCAAAGCTTCATCAACGTCGATGCCAACACCAAACTGCTCAATGGTATCATGTGCTCTCGGCACACCGATGAGGGCGATGTTGCGTGGTACCACCACGTCATTCACATCGAAGCAACCGAAAGCGACCAGCTTCTTCAGAACGGGACAACTCTTGAAGATGCCAGCGATGACGACTGTGTCCACGCGACTGCAGAAGCTGACGTTGATGTACTCGAGCGAGGGATAAGATTCGCCTCCGTTGAAAACATCAATGAAAGCGCCAAGATCGATGTGACGGCAGGAGGAGACATCCAGGTGCCTCAGATTAGAGCCAGAGTGCTTCATCAACGCCTTGAACCCAGTACCAGACAGACCAGTAGCATTTTCCGGTCCGTCTGGGTTGTTGTTGTCGACATCGCGAGTGGTATTGAAATCAACAAAGGCCAACGGCGGATTCTTCCAAGCCGTGAAGAGTTTGGTGAAGCCCACGTCGGTCGCGGTGTCATTCTCCGACACGCGTAACTTGTTGAGGTGATGACAGTGTTCGTGGATTGCTTCCAGGACAGCATCGTCGGCATCCAGGAACTTCTCCAAGGAAAGTGTGCGCAAGCCATCACCACGCTGTCTGACGAGATCAGCCAGAACATCCGCGGACACCTCCCGGCCGATTTGGAGTGACAAATGTTCGAGTTTCGGCATCGCGGCGATTGCACCGATAGCTGACTCACCGATGCGACGGCAGAGCTCCAACTTCAGACGCTTGACGTTAGGGCAGTGCATAGCCATGATTTGAACTGTCTCGTCTTCAAATGCATCATCAAGCCACTTGAGCTTGATGGTCTCGAGTCGGTTGCCCGCGTCCTTGAAATACCTCTCCCACATGTCGTTGGTCACAAGGTTCGGTGCGTACATCTGAAGATGCTGCAGGTTGTGACATTTTTCCAGCATGTACGCCATTGCTTCATCCTTCATCTGACAAGCATTTCCCAGCACGAGCTTCCGGATGTTCGGCACGACAGCAAAGATCTGCTTGTAGTCGTTCACCTCGAGGTAGGCGGCGTCGTGCAAGATGACAGCGTCAAGATCTGGGCGGAGGAAGAGCGGCAAGGTCTTTGGTTTGAGCACTCGCTTCTTGGAGAAAATCTCGCTCAGGCGCTCGATGATCGGTCCAGGCATGTCTCCAAGCTCTTCAATGTCATCATGGTGCTTTGCGACAGTTTCGATGCAGATCTGCTGTAGTGTCTTCGCACCACCAGCCGCGAAGCCGTCCAATCGATCACTCTCCAGCTTGCGTCTTTTGCGACCAGCGGGTTTGCTCACGGGCTTCTTCGCCGCCTTCTCGTCTTTGGCCAACTCTTTGCCGCATGGAGTGCAAAGCAACCCACCGTCAGGGCCATCCTTGCTGTACGGCGTGACCGTAAAGCGTTTGCTGCAAATTTCGCAGTGCTCGAATTGTCCAGGTGCTGGCCGCGCCTTCTTGTACATCTCATTGCCAAGCTCGTTCTCGAAGTCAGAGTCGTCGTCTTCATCGTCGGGATCACCCTTCTTGGGCTTCTTTTTGCCCTTTGCTTTCGCCTTGCCTTTACCCCTCTTACCTTCCTTCTTCTTGCTCTTGATTGCATCTATCGCGTCCTTTTCCTCGCGCTTGCGTTTCTTTTTATTCTCCTCGGTCTCTGGTTGTTCGATCGACAGTTCGTCTAGCTCTGCGTCCGCTGCGCTTGGCTCTCCATCGGCGTTCGATGGACCTTCGCCATTCTCATCAGCTTCACGGCGACGGCGCTCGTAGTCAGTGCGGATCTGGGCGGCGGAGATGTTGTTTGCCTATCGAGTCAGCAACTGCAAATCGAAGAGGCATAATGCATTGGAAGATACTCACAGCGAGGAAGTCTGTCAGCGCAGACTGAGGACCACGGACACGGTTTCCACCACGACGTCCTGTCATGATTGCAACTTTTCAATCAAGTCTTGATGGGAGAAGTGGCGGTGGTGATGCAAGGAGTCTACACCACAGCGGTGCTTTTGTGGTGTTGCAACGATGAAAGCAGGGAGGGTCTAGGAGGGAAATGTGGCAAACGATCAGATAAGATGGGTTCCAGGTCAAGCTAGGCAGTCGGCTGCGGGGAATCGCGTGTCGCGTCTTAGTCCAATTTAGAGCACAGATCAGCCATTCACTGTCAATTGCTTGTAAAAAGTTACAACAGGTCACTTTCAAGTATTATGTGCCAAAAGATGAGGCATGGAATTCTGGCGTTCGACACAGCGCCTGAGGTCTCATGATCACTACGGAAATTGCAGCGTATGTCTCAGCGTATGTCTCCACGCTTCAGGTGAAACCCCCCAAGAACTCCACCTTCATCACACCTGAATCCCATGATGACCGGCCTGAGAATGCGAAGGGAAGCTTTGTTCACGACGATGGCGATCTTTCGTGAACCGAGAACTCCTGACATCCTGAATTCCATGTTCCTTATCCACATAAGCATTTCCTATGAGATCGCCGTGTATTCGGTATTGGATCAAACAGCTTTGCTGTAATCTGGAAACCCCTGAAAAGACGGGTTTCTGGATGCCGGTATGATGGCCTTGGCGTGATCAGCCGCTTTGGCGACTCAGGCGGCTTATAGGATGCGTACATACTGCACGTCTGACGCTGAATCTTGCTTAACAGTGCAAATGTATGACGCAAAGTGCGACCTTCGTTGGGATGTGAGCAGTGGCAGAGCAGGTGCCGGCGGTCCAGAGAGCGGAAGGCTTCACACAACAGGCTTCCCATAGCAGTACTCCAAGAAAATAATCAACCTCGTCAAACAGTCGTCAATTTGATGGCCGGCACGTCCTGATACCGATCGAACAACTCTCCAAGCTTACGATGCAGTTCTCCAACTGTCAAGCCCGCCTCATTCTCAATCCGGATATCACGCAAATCAGTAGTTTGGCCAAGGTACTCCTTGGTCTCATCGCGATCAGCCCACACCATAGGCTCCAAAGCCAACGCTGGTGGCTGAGAGAGCAGCATCTTGTCAAGTACCTTTCCCTGGGAAGCTGTCACGGCACGGTATCTGCGAATGTCATCCCGAGTGATGATCATGTACGCGCAGTACTTGTTGCCAGAGGTCGCAGGATCCAGGTGCCAGTAGCGGAAGTGATAAGTTGGGAATGTCGTTTGAGTGATTGGGTTCAATATAGGTGGCGATTTGAGTGCTGGACAGCGATAGAATGACCGGAGTATCGCTGGGAGATGGCCGGCGGACTCGCAGCTCCAGCTACGGTTGGGTGGACGGTCTGGCGCGAAGAAGAGACCGCGTCGGAGATGAATGGAAGATGTCAGGATGGCATTGAAGTCTTTGTTGACGCGACGGAGCGAGAGAATGTTGAGGAGGATGCTCGCGTTCATGCGAGTTTTGGGAGATCTTGGATCTTCCCTTTCTAATGGCTCTCGCAGCTGGCTCAAGAGAGGCACGAGAATCAACTCTAGCAGCTCTGGAGTTGCCAGCACTTGATCTGATGGACTCAAAGTGGTAGCGTTTTTGCCCATGTTCGCAGATATATAACGTGCAGTCGCTTGAGTAAGGTGTTCTCAATACCAAGGGATGACACTGGCAGCGTGAAGCCGGCTAGATGTGGTCAAAGAGTCTTAACTCCAGTAGACTCGTAAGCAGGCTGTTTAATAATATTTACATTACCATCGTCAAACACGCCGGCTTTAATCATAGATGTCGTCGGTTGTCCCGATTCTCCCGAATGTTCGACTCGCGAACAAGGGCCGTTTCCGTTCCGCAGAACAAAGGCTCCACAATGACTTCACAGACCCCGAACTATCGCGCCTCGGCCGAATGTGGAGGTCAATGCGTATCGTGCGCGTGAGCTGATACCTCACTTGACCTCGAGCACGTGCTGCTACCTTATCACCGCCTCAACCTCCTCCTAAACCTTCTGGAGAGAGAGTGATATATGCCAGTGAGCATCGTGGGAACAAATTCTCCATACCAACTGGTTTCACTCCTTCCAGCACAATCGCCATCATGTCGACCAAAGGCTTCATCCCGTTCCTGGTCGCAATGATGCTGTTGACGGGCGTCTGCAATACCTTACTCACCAAGTACCAGGTATACATATCTCATTTTGAGAAGAAACGCAAACCACTGCTGACAATGGTTCAAAGGACATGCAATGCGTAGCCGACTGCGACACTCACCACCCTAGAAACTTCGAGCAACCCGTCCTCCAAACCCTCCAAATGTTCATCGGCGAGAGCGGCTGCTGGCTAGTAGTCTTTGCCTCATTCCTATTGAAGCGTTTCGTCCGAAGCAGCGGAAGCGCAGACGAGGCGGAATACACACCAGTGGCGCGCCGCGACAGCAGCGACGTGGAAGACAACATCGACGCTGCATCGGACGACATGGACGAAGACGTCGCGCATGGCAACCTTTCCGCCTCCCAGACTCTCGTCGACCCTACAAATCTGCCAACGAAGCCCTTTGCCGACGCTGAGGATATTGTGCATGAACGCGAACCTCTGATCGGCTGGCGAGTGACGGTCCTCGCCCTGCCCGCGATTTGCGACATCCTTGGAACAACCCTCATGAATGCCGGCCTTCTCTTTGTTGCAGCCAGCATCTACCAAATGACACGTGGCGCTCTCGTACTATTCGTCGGTCTATTCTCAGTGATCTTCCTGCGCCGCCATCTAGGCGGCTGGAAATGGGCATCTCTGTTCATCGTGGTAGCAGGTGTAGCGCTCGTCGGCCTAGCAGGTGTGCTCGAAAAGGGTGCTCCATCCCTGCCAGGCGGCATACAGCCCGACCCGGACGTACACGACAATCTCATCCGCAACTACGCGCGCCGCGCGATCAGCTCGCTGGAAACACACACGCCCGCCGAAACAATCCTCGGAATCACCATGATCGCCGGCGCACAGATCTTCACCGCGTCGCAGTTCGTGCTGGAAGAGTCCATCATGGAGCGCTACAGCATGGACCCCATCCAAGTCGTCGGCTGGGAAGGCGTTTTCGGCTTCCTCGTGACGCTGCTCGGAACAGGAATCCTGCACCTCGCCATCGGCCGCACGCCGCAAGGCAAAGGCGGCTATTTTGACGCGCGAGAGGGCTTCCACGAGATGTTCACCAACCGCACCATCGCCGTCACCTCGTTGTTAATCATGATTTCCATCGGGTACGTCTCTTTCATCTCCCACCCACCCAGATCGCGATTCTCCATACTAACCAAACTTCCTCGCGCAGCGGTTTCAACTTCTTCGGCCTCTCCGTCACGCGCCAAATCTCCGCCACGGCCCGCAGCACAATCGACACGTGCCGCACGCTCTTCATCTGGCTCGTCTCGCTGGGCCTGGGCTGGGAGACGTTCAAGTGGCTGCAAGTCGTCGGTTTCGCGCTGCTGGTCTGGGGCACGGCGCTGTTCAACGAAATCGTCAACCCGCCCACCGTGGCTTGGCTGAGGCGGAACTTGCAGCGCAGGCCTTGAGATTTGTTTAATCGTGAAAGAGCCCGGCTCACGAGCTTTTCTATCAATTCAATGGCGTTTTAGAAGAAAGAGCGAAAGGGATGGGATGGAATTTTCTTTTTTAGGCAGGAAACGGTATGGCGACATCTTGGGCATTGGGGCATCTGCATATCTCTTGTACGTACGATTTGGAGACCTTATCTCTTAGTGGTATCCTTGAATCGCATTTTCACGCAACTTGAAAACCGTCACCATCAGGTATATAAACAAGTACAAGGAAAAAAAGAGTTCAAGTGTCAATCTTAATTTTAATTTATTTTTCCAATTTGAAGATAGAAGCCGTACCAAGGCCAGAATACAGTTAACAGTACAGTAAAATCCTGTACTGAAAAGTGAGAAAGACGCGCTATTCAAGCAAAAGGCCATGCCCTTGTTGGCGTCCCAAAAATCGTTACAGCGTGTGATGTTCATCCCCTTCCAAACATGTAGAGAGGGGTAAGGAAAAAGCGTGAAACTCCAGAAAACCAAAAAAAACAGGTAACACTTGTTATCCCAACACCTTCCCCAGTTATTTTTCCCGAGTCGTTAAAAACATCCTGTGCGTGTTGTTTGTGTTACCGCCGCTAAAAACCGCAGTAATATCATGGGCATGAAGGAGACTGTCCGAGTTGCTTGTGAAACGCGGAGCTGAATATAGATCGGCGATGTTGATAGGCCCGATTCTTCGATTGCGAGGAAGAAAGAGTGGAATTATCGGCCGCCAAAAGAGCCTGCGCGGGGTGCTGGAGTCCCAGCACCGACGCCGAGAGGGTGTGAATTGCCCATGTTGTGCATGCCCATCGACAGGTGGTTGTGTTGATGGTAAGAGCCGATCGGTTGGAAACCCCTGTATTGTCTGTTAGAATAGTGTTCTAGGTCAGTTTTACTTAGAGCATGACTCACTTGGCAAGGTCGATTCCCTCATCATCCTCATCCTGCGCGCCAGCATTCATGCCCGGATAGCCGTGCTGCTGCTGATGTTGTTGCTGTTGCTGTTGAGCGGGTGGCGGCGGCGGAGGGAGCTGTTGGTATCCGTTGAGACCACCGTGGGCGTCCATGCCACCGAGTCCGTTGGCGATCATTGGGCTGGGTCGCAACTGCGGAGGCGCGGTCAACGGGTGCTGGTTCGGCATACTGTGGGAGAAGCTGGACGGAGCGGTAGATTGCACTTCTGCAGAGACGGATTCCGAAGACTCGCTTAGCTTTTCTGCTTCCTTGGTGGCAGCAGCGAGCAGACTGAGGCCCTTGGAGCTTGATGTCCCGGGACGGGCAATGGAAGGGCTTTCGGCGCCAGCAAAGTTTACTTCGCTCAATTGACGAGGAGGCGACGATGAAGGGATAATTGGGCTCTGGCGGCGAGTCGGCTTCGCCTCAATGGCTGACTTTGCACCACCATCGGTGGGGCTGGGCGATTTGATGCCTTCAGCCTCGACTGTATTTGCAGCCTTTTCTCCGTCTCGGTCTTTATACAGATCTTCCTCTCCCGCTTCCATGATCATCTTCTTGTCGTCCTCGTCCTCCATTTTTTCGATCTTCGGCTTCAACATCGGGAAAGGCGTCTTCAAGGGACTCATGTCGTAAGGCTTGAAGGGTGTGCTACCAACAAGGCCTTCCATCTTCCAGAATGGCGCAGGCGAGGAGAATTGGATGAAGTCACTTGGGCGGCGCAGAGTGCTCGGTGGTGCGAAGCGTGCGGTCGGCCTGAGAGGGAATGGAGTGTCCATAGGGCCAACCCGACCCTCATCATTGACATAAAGGGCAGGCGGCGAACCAGCCGCGTTAGCAGCAGCCGTCAGCCCGTTGCGAGGGGTGGAACGGAGGAAGTCGAGATTGTATGCTGCTTCCTGGCCGGCAGCATCGAGTGTGGCTTCGTTGATACCCAGTCCCATATTCGATCCTTCGACATTCTTTCTCCTGGAGCCACGGTCAGGCGTAAAGGCCTCGGTCGATCTCGGATACGGCGGCTGGAACTGTGGCAGTGGTGGTGTAGTTTCGTCGTCTCTGCGCTTGATGGCCATTGCACTGCTCGGGGCGTTACGAGCGGGGTGAAGGGGGCTGGATGGTGAAGCAGCACTTTGAGCGTCACCAATAGAGATGTGTACAGCTGGCCTGCGGCATCCCTTCATGCCTTGCTGAACAAAGGTGTCGAATTCGGTGGGTTCGATCATCCACTTCATGCCCTTTCCGGGCTCATCTGTGCGGCGCGCAATCTTGGTAAAAGCCTTGTTGAGACTCAGGTTGTGGCGGATACTGTTTTGCCATCCGCCAGTGTTGAAGCGATAGAAGGCATAGTTTGCCATGATCCATTTGTAGATGTTGTTGAGCGTCATCTGTTGTTCATGCGTAGAGAGAATGGCCATACCGATGAGCTGGGCGTAAGAATGGGGTGGCTTCAGATCCTTTGCGGTGTTGGACGAGTAGTCGATGCTCTCAGTAGATTCCATGGTGATACCGCGCGAGTAGTTGGCGGATGGCGAAGACTTGGACATCGTGGCGGTCGTCGGACGAAGAGGAGTACCAGGAGGACCAACTACTGAGCCACTGTGTAGAGTTGCGGCACGTTGAGAATGTGGGTGTGTGCGAGGCTGTTGATGCTGTTGCTGCTGGGTGCCATACTGAGGTGGCTGTCGACTGGCGTCCTGCAACTGTCCGCGGTGCTGGGGATGTGCGTGTGGGTGAGTACCATTCACTCTCGAGTCGTCATAACCATCGTCGTCCTCTTCGGAGGATTTCTGCGCCTGCCGGATGATGGATGCATCCCAGACAGGGCCGTCGCCGTCATCGTTGGGCGTTGTGATGAAGGCCATTTGTGTTTGTCCAATCTCGATGACGCTGCCGTTCCTCAAGAAAGACTTGGAGCCGCGCTTCAAGAGGTTGTTGTCGACACGCAGTCCGTTCCTGCCATTCACCACGATAAACCAACTAAGCGATTGCCCGTCATACGAGATGATTGCATGCGACCTGGACACTTGGCGATCTGGTCCTAGGTCGATGTCCACTACAGTCTTGTGTGAAGGTGTATTGGCTTGTCCGCCAGACTCGTCAATGGGGAGTCTATCGTGCGCCTCCGGTCGGCCAATGTTGACTTCCACCTTCCTAATGATGAAAGTCCAATCCCGACCGGCAATTTTGCCGTAGCCCGGCACATTTTCGTGACCCTCGAGCAAATTGTTGGCGAAATCCTCCGTGGCATTTACATGCCTGTCTGCAATCTTAAGGCTGGCTACAATCTCCAGTTCGCTCGGAAGTGCGGGTTCGGTGCCATCGTCACTGAGCTCATGGGTCTCGGTGCCCTCGGTGTCTTCTCTCTCGAGGTTCCTGGTATCCTTGGTCTTGCGACGTGTGTTTCGGACGGCGGGAGCAGGAGCAGGGGCATCAGTGCCTCGAGCACGCTTTCTAGAGACGCGCGAGGGCGTGGCAATGGCCTCTGGAGTATCAACATCGGAGGGCTCATGTTGAGAGGCTTCGGTAGCAGGTGCTCCACGACGCGTCGCACGGCCCTTGGCCTTGCCGCGTGATGGCGGCATGTTGTTGCGTTTAGGTGTGTTGTCGGGTCAGACCAGCGGAGGGTGCGATGATCGACTGCAGGCCTTGAGAGTGTGAATTCGGTTCGAGGCGATCACGCCGGCAGCGAGAGTGGTGGATCAGAGGCAGGTGTGCCAGTGCATATAGCGAGCGAGCAAGCAGGAGAGGCAAATATTTGTCGCAAGCAAATGAATATAGGTTGACTGGACGTTGCGGCCGTTGGAAGAGCAAATACAGGACAGTCTGGTGCCCGCGTGGAAGGCGTCAGTGCGCGGGTGCGGATTTGGGTTGGGTCGCGCGTTTCAGCGTGTGGGCCGTTCACTTTGGAAGGACGCGGATGTTGACTGTGCTGTGGTGGTGGCAGAGGTGAGGTCGAGGGAGCGAGGTCGATGGTAGTGCAGTGGAGGCGAGGTTGACAGATGGAAGACAGAGTCGAGTTCGGCAGAGACTTTCGCAGGTCCAAGCAGGTCGGGTCGGGGACGTGGTATAAACAGAAGGGACGATCAGTGAGACGCGCTGGTGGCTTGCGCTTGCGCAACAGACCCGGGGAAAGAGAGAAAGAGTCGTGCGCCAAGCCGAAAGAAATCCACTTTTCACGTCCTTTTTCAGTCCCAGCAGCCCTCATCCAACCATACCTGTCTTGTCGAGTGCATGTTGCATATGCGTGCTTCCAGTTCGCATTATTGACATGAACGGCTTAGTGGCAGCCTAGACGTAGGTTTTCCATGACCTTTCCATCATGCATTAATCGTATCTGCCTCAGTCCTGTCCTGTATTATTACCCCCCCTGTCCTCTCTCTCACCTCCGTCGAAGACCAGACAAAATAGATGACGTCGACAAAGTAAACATGACGGGACGGAAGATATGAGTTTATCGCCGTAGATCCTCTAGCCTAGGGCACCCAAGATAAACGACAGAAACGATGCGCTCATATCCGCTCGGCCTGTGCTCGTCCGCCTCCTGCCACCTCCGCCGCTTGTGCTGGTAGTCTAACGTGGAACATCCATCGACATGAACGAGGACATGACACGACACTTCCATCGAACATCCTGGCAACATGATACGATCTGTTTCCCTCCCGTCCAGCTACGCGTACCCTGCGTACCTATTCGCCACTTGCCTCGCATTCACGCGCTTGTCAAAGTCTACACGTGTTTAGCCATGGCGCCTCCTTTCCGTCTATATGCACAGCAAACACTTATAATTATTCAAGTGAGAATACCTACTAACGCATTCACATGTTGCGTGCATGTACCTAGGTAGGTACTATACTATACAGTATTTACTGATCAAAAAGCCTACTACAGTATCGGCTAATAAGTAAGATCCATGTACCTCCCTAGAAGATGTTTACAGCTTGAAACCACTAATTACTATAGCTAGGTATGGTAGGAGTAACAAACGTAGATGACAACAACCATCATCTTACCATGTGCTTCGCAGGCAATAGGCTAGTCTATCATAGACACACGAAAAGACTACTTTTCACAGAGCTTATCGGCTTACAATCATCACGACAGGCTAACACGAGATTTAACTAACACGGGACTCAACTAACACGTGAAAGATATCCCCGATTGTCTTATGAACGTGTTTGCTAGCATTCCCGAGCAGTGGTTAAATACTCACTCTTTGTTACGACATGTATCTTGCCTACTGGCAGCCAACCTTTTGGTAACACAATCTCATTTTCCTTACTCTCCCCCTTAACCATCTTGGCTGCTCACCTATCCACGCCGCAAGGCACTCGACCTACGAGGCCTGCTAAACAAGAAAAGACACATAAATATGGCTTCCTACATTCTCAGAATCACTTGGATCTACCTTCTCATATCCCTCATCGCCGCCAATGCCGGCGCCACCACAATCACCAAAACACACATCACAATCACGAGAGTCGCCGTGAGCGCTCAACACGACGGTCATCCCTTGAACTTGGCGTCATCATATCCCAAGATTTCCGAACCAAACGCAATCTCTGTTGAAGATTCCACATTCAGCGTCGGCGCGAACAAGAGGCAGGCTCTAAATAATACCATCGCGAGCAGCATACGTGTGTCGAATGGAACTTCTATCGATGGCTCTATCGCCGATGCCATCCTAGGCGTTTTTGGACTATCCACCTCGGCTCCCGTTTCGAACGAGACGGCGCTCTCGAAAAGCAGCCATGTCGGCTCGGCCGGACTGTCGACTGCGACGAAGTTGACAGGCTCCTTGAGTGTAAAAGGTGCTCCGAGTAGCGGCTCATCTTTCACGGAGAGCCCGAACGCGAGTGGTTTTGCAAAGTCTAGCATCGCTGGTGCAGCACCAAGCGTGGCCAACTTTGGGAACTTCACGAATATCGTAACCACTTCAAGCACGCCAACCATACCTCCCGGTTCTACGTTTTCTCTCAATACCACGATGGTCACCAGTAATCATGAGAATGCCGGATCTGTTTCAGCACAGAAGAGTGCCTCCAATGCGACAATGCCCGTCTCTATCACTGGTTTGTCGAGCACTGCCCGAAACTCCTCTCAACCGATCATGTCTACCACAAGAGTGGCCAATGCGACTGGGGGTCTTGTTTCATCGAGTGGTACGTCAAATTCTTCAGTGGTACTGTCCAGTTCGCGACGCACTCCATCCACTAGTGACAGCAGCGAGCGAAGCTCACGAAATGTGACATCAATCGATACTCCTGACAAGACTTTTTCCGCCTCCCGTCCATCGGCAAATGATAGCGGTGGCGCGAAGCCAACCTCAACGCCCTCCAGCACAGAAGGGTCTATCAGTTGGATGCCCAAGTCCAAAAAGTCCAAGGCTACGGACACTCCGACTATAACTCAGCCTGGCAAAACAGGCGAGGACGGCACGATGACGTGGTCTCAACCTAGCGAAACAAGTCAACCCGGGGTCATTCTGCCTAATTTCCAGCCAGAGGTGACACTCATGACAGGCCAATGGCGCCAGGCCATCGAGTCTCTAGAATGCAAACCACCCTGCCAAATGACTCTACCACCCATCCCTTTCAACAAACCCGCAACTCTTATATACCCGCACATCACGAAATCGGTCTGCAGAAAGGTCGGCGCAGTCGTCTACCGATATGTCTCGACCATTCCAGTTTCTCCCGTAACTATCGACTTTCTAGAATTGCAGCCTCTTTCTGTCATAGCGATGGTTGGCGACCAAGTGATCACGACTACCGCAGCAGACCCTATCTACCCTCCTGGGTCGTGCAGCATGGCTCTTCCCGAAGGAGACAGCTGCAAGGACGCCCCCTACCCCATGGCCAACAACGATGATGGCGGGTGCGGCCTCACCAACGAGGGACCAGTAGGCTGTCCGGACATGCAATGCTGCGGTCCTTCGGGAATCTGGTAAGGCCAACTCAATCAGCGATCACAAAGAACAATCGTGCTAACCATCTTCCAGCGGCAACGGCTCAGAGTCTTGCGCTAAAGAAAGCGGTTGCTTGTCAGATTTCGGTCCCTGCTGGCCACCCGATCAACAAAGCTTCCTCCCGCTCTCAGAAGTCTTCACAAAGACCGCAAAGTCGAGTTCGGCCTGCTTCATATTCGACCTGCCGACCGCTCCAATTTCAGGCCCAGCAATCGCCGGCGCTTCTTCAGAGTTCGTCATACCGACCCCTTCCACCTCGACCTCGTTCTTCCTTCCTTCGCCGAGGCCTGGCGGTACTGTAGGTCCTGCTCCAGGTGGAACACTGGCACCCGTGCCTCCTGGCGGCGAAGGATCGATCAAGCCACCTCCGCCACCTGGCCCTGCTGGGACAGTCGGTCCAGGGCCGCCTCCTCCAGGGCTGCCTCCTGGCGGAGCTGGAACAGTCAAACCTCCTCCCCCGCCTGGCCCTGCCGGAACAGTAGGCCCAGGACCGCCTCCGCCAGGACCGCCTCCGGGGCCAGACGTCAATTTACCGCCCGTTCCCCACCTGCCTGCCCTCCCACCTCCTCCTCATCTTCCACCTCTCCCCCCTATGCCCACCCTGCCCAGCGTATGCGGAAGTTGCGGCGGGAACATCCTGAAACCATTCAAGTGGAGTCTGGATTTGGGTTGCAAGGGTGCGATCTGCGATGTTCTCAGGCCTAAAGGTGGAGGCTGCCATGGTCGTTTGTGCGACCTTCTTAAGTGCCACATTGGCTGTGGTGGGGGTAAGAAGGGCGGAAAGAAGGAGGACGATGAGGATGAAGAAGGCGAGGAAGATGATGACGACGATGACGAAGACGGTGGTGGTGGCGGCGGCAGCAAACCTGATAAGCCCGACGAGGACAAGCCTGACGAGGACAAACCCGACGAAAACAAACCTGACGAGAAGCCTGACGACAATCAGAGCTCGTCTCAGAGCTCATGCGAGACCAAGACCGCCACAGATATCACTGCATTCTGCAACATCTTCACTGAAGTTGTAGCGTCCGCGAGCGGGTCGTCCACCGTTTTAGCACCTCGCACGACTTGTACCTCCATGAAGAAACATGTTACTCAAGGGTGCTCGGTCAAAGGAACCACCACGTCTCGATTCGATAGCTGCTCGAAGACACAGACCGCTACAGACTTCACCAAGTACTGTACCGAGTCTGTTTCAGGCGGCAAGACGTATACACCATGCACCAAGACAGTCAGCACGGTGTTTGAGGGCTGCTCAGTCATTGCGACCACCTCTTCGGTAATCGATTCGGCTTGTCAAGCCATGGTCACTTTCGCGCCGGATGATCCTCAAGGCGAATTCGGTAGCCTGCCTCAGAACGATACGTGCCCGTTCTTCCCCGGTGTTGACGTGAGTTCAAGCGACGACCAAGGGCAAGACGGAAAGAAAAGCAATGGTACTTGCACCATGTGGAATGGCACACGGCCTTCGTTCGACGATGATCAAGGGTCGGACGACAGAACGTGCAAAGCCAAGAACGGGACCACAACCCGTGGCGGCGCTGGAGGATCATGCCCGATCTCAAATGCCACGCTGATTCAAGGCCCAGACGGCGCAGAGGACGGCAGTGAAACTTGTTCAATGTCAAATGACACAATGGTATTGGAGCTGGGATTCCTCGACCAGGGCCAGGATGGCTTCCTCAACCAGTCCTGCCAAACAGGCACAAACTTGACCATGATAGTAGACGCCGAGCAAGGAGAAGATGGAAGCGTAGAGCAAAGTTGCCCTGCCATCCCCGAAGGCGTTCTCATCACGCCCTTAGCAGACCAAGGCACCTACGAGTTGACAAATGCCTCTTGCCCTCTCCTCGATCCCAAGTTCCCCATCTCACCGATGGACGAACAGTCCGATGATTGGGACGGAATTTCCTGTTCTGCACCAAACATCACCATAGAATGGCTACCCGATGATCCTCCCGATGACAGCTCTTCCAAGACCACCAAAGCCTCCACCTCCAAGAACACCTGCGTCGCACCCAAACGCTCCGGTCTTGGAAAGTGCACGGTTGTAGCGCCCAGAAAAAGAGCCTTCGACATGAAGACGGTGTTCTCCTGCGCTTGCGAATCGCAGACAAAAGGGCAAGTTGTCGAGATCTCCGATGTGTGCGGCACGCCCATGTGCCCGAACGGCGTAATCAATGAGACGCCACGAACGAGCGCACCTCTGATCTTTGTCGACCCTTCGGGCAACACAATTCAAACCGTCCGCGGCCCTCCATCTACTACCATCACTGTCGCTCCCCCGAAGTTGACTACAACCAAGCTGGTCCCTTCCGACAAGCCACCCTCCGACAAGCCATACTCGTATCCACCAGTGACCTGCAACTGCGATGTTCCCAAGAGGCCAGAGCTGGGCGCGTGCAGTCTAAAAGTCACAATCGGCAATGCCGCACCTGGCCCGAACTACATGGTTTACAATCCCGCACCCAAGGTCACATTCTGTGGTTGCGAGTCGGGGAGGCATGTAGGCACCACAATTTGTGGCCAGTATGCGTGTCCCAATGGACCGAAGCTCGAGACACCCGCGGAATGTCCCCCAGGCTCATGCGCCTGGCCGACGAATACAAAGCTCGGCCAGTGTGCCTCGAGGAGCGCAAGGGTCTTCACTGGCGGCGAGCCAGACAACTTCCGGACATTCGACTACTGCATGTGCGACCATCAGCGAAGCATGAACGTCCCTATGCTGACGGGTTGCGACGGTGTTCACGTCTGCCCGAACCAGGTCGATCTCGTCACTGACAAGGCGGCTTACAGCAATGTCGAGGACGTCGCGTGTACGGAGCAGCTGCCCAGCCTCTCGTTCTGGGATTCTTGCGTTTACACGCGCGACCCGGCGCCGAAGGGTGTGGCGTCGGAAGCGGTCGATGACATCAAGCACACTTGCATGTGCAACATTGCGGACAACAAGGGCGTCACGAACCACTACCGCCCTATCACCGCCAGGTGTGGTGCCTTCCTCTGCCATAATTCGGCGCCGGTCAAGCTTGAACGGAGGGCCGTTGATCCCGAACGTATCGGGACTCCAATCGACGTTCCGCCTAGCTTTTACACCGCGGTGACACCATTGATCGCCGTCACAATTGAGCCGACGCCGGGCTCTCTCCCAACGGCCAAACCTGGTCCCACGAGTACTGTATCCCTACTATTGCTTGATCGTTTTTGAAGCTTGTTGGCCAGGATGACCGGTACGTTCCACGTACTTGGATACTCTCTGGTGTGATTCGACCAAAAGGAGTCTTTGTGATTTTAGGCTAGCAGAGCCATCCATTATACTGACATATATATTATTATCATTACTAAAACCGTTCCATCCAGACTTGATCAAATAGGCACAGCAGCAATGGTAGATAATTGCGTAGTAAGCAAGTCTATCGATCGGTCAAAGTGTGTCGGCACTGCGAGATCGATGTAAATGTGATTTTGATGTACTCTTAACGCTTGCGCCTGCTTGCAATGTCCTCCACATACTATCTCTGTGGGTGATCTTTCCCCCCGAGGCCAGATGAATGGGACAAATCTGGGCGACGCAGCACTCTATCCTAGACGATCGGCCTCATGGGAGTCTGCCTGTGACCAGCATAGACCAATGACATCTATGAGCCAATTATGGGGTAGGTGTTGTTTGAATGTTGATTGTTATCGGAGATGTATCCACTGTATTTACATCCCTCCCTCCATCCATCTATATATGTGTATGTATGTATGTATGAAGAACCTCACATCCCTGAGATAGAGATTCATATCGTTCACCTTCGGCAAATAATCGTCACACCGTTCCCATCATCGTAAAGACCTAATTGTACAAGGAATAACAAAATAACCCACACGCTTGCCAACGCTCAAATTAATCAATCCACCTGCTTCTCGTCCACGGGCTTCTCTTCCAACGCGTTCATCTCGGCTTCCTGGTCGTCGTAGTGGTGGAAGAGGAAGTAGAAGATGACGCCCGTAAGAGCTGCGGTGACGCTGACGCCGGTGTACATCCACATGATGGCGGGATCGCCGGTGGCAGGAACGAGGGCTTCGCTGATAGCGGATCCGATGGCGGAGGTGAAGAGGTAAAGAGACTGGACGAAGGATTTCATGCTCGGTGGGGCTTTGGTGTAGGCGTATTCGAGACCGGTGACGGAGATGAAGATCTCAGCCAGACCGATGAAAACGTAGGCAGGCGTCTGCACGGCGATATGGATGTTGTTTGGAAGAGCGCCACCGGTGGGGCCAATGCCTGCTGCGCATTTTCCGGGACTACCGTAGCAAGGGCCGGTGCTGTAGATGAGGTGCTGAACAATGGCGGCGTATGCAAGGCAGATGGCTCCGAAGAAGAAACCGATCGTGATGCGAGCAATAGGCTTGAGCTCGATCTTAAACTTGCGGAGGATGGGGTAGACAACGATGTCCAAAATCGGAATGAAGACGATAATGGAAATGGGGTCGAAGTTCTGCATCAGATCGTTGGGCATGCCGTAGCCCTGCATTTGGCCAGCCTGGGAAACGAAGTTGCTTGAGAATTGGGAGTAGCACACCCAGAAGACGGGGTAGAATGCAAAGACCTTGCAGGCTCTGAGCGCACGCTTCAGCTCCTCGATGAAGTGGTCGTTCCAGGGCACGGGCTTGGTCTTTCCGTGTGCCGCGCGCCAAGAAGGCTTAGCAGCGTTGGTGTCGCGGGCAACGATCATCAGGCCAATGGCCTTGAAGGCATCGGTAATGACAGATCCTTGAGGAGGGCGGACGATGTAGAACTTCTTGGAGACGATCAACACGACAATGCCGATGCAGAACATGAGGAAGCACATGAGGTAAGCGGTCCAGAAGCCCTCGTACTTCTCCATGAAGGGCGTAGCGAGGAGCGAAAGACATCCGACGTTGATGCAGGCGTAGAACATCATGTAGATCCTCTGGAATGTAATCGCGGGGTCGATAATAACACGCTCGCCAGTCTTGGGGTCCGTAGACAAAGCCATCTTTTTGCGGGTGTACTGGTCGGCGATGAGCGGTGCGATGTTCGACTTGATACCACCAGTTCCGAAACCGATGACGATGATTGCTGCAACATAGCCACCAAGAGCAGCACCGTTCTCAATCGCTACGGGCAGGGAGGTTGTCCAGAGGATCACGAGACCCTGCGAGATATGTCAGTACTTGATGGTCGAGAGCGGCTCTCGGTGACAGAAACGCTGGGACAGAATTCGGCAATCCTGGCAGTAGTCTGTCCCCTTTGGATTGTCCCGTGAGAGAGCGGGGAAACAAGATTTGACAATCACTTACAACCCAGTAGATGACGGCGAACACCAAGATCGTGTTGTACTTTCCAAGATATTGATCGGCAACAATGGCACCGAGAATGGGTGTGACATAGCAGAAGAATTGGAAGAACACGTTGAGACCAGTGGCGCCAGCGTGTCCAAGACCAAGACCTGCGGGTCCATCACGTCCGTCGGGGTGGTTGTTGATGTAGTTCTGGAAGAGTCCTTGACATCCGTAGTCTTTGGCGGTGGTCAGCATACGCCATCTCATTGGAGCTCAGGTCAGTCATACAGGTGAAGCGCTCGCACAATTCCACGACCGCGATCAGGTAGGCTGACGCTGGGAACTTGTCGCCTATCCGTCGAAGTGTCTTGATGTCATGCTCTGTGGGCTCTTCCTCGCCAGTGTATGACGATCCAGCCTCGGTATCCTGGAATCCAGCCTTCTCAGCTACCGGCAGAGGAGCACCGGTCACGTCCTCGGCATGGTGGTGGACAGGCGCGGTTTGCTGCTGCATAGTGGCATGCAGCTCAGCAGCTGCGTCTTCGTGGTTCATGGCCATCCTGCGATGTGTGTACCTCAAGTGCAGGAAAGGGTCGAGTGAGTTGAAGCAGAGGAGGAGGGAGGAAACTGGACAGTCACACGACCGGTCATGACTGGGACGACGACCCTACTTACATCGCGAGACCTCGGAAACAACCAGCGCCGCCACCGCTCTCTCGAGGCTCCCCAACCTATCGCCCTCGGTTGGCCGATGTTCCATCCGTTGCCGCTATCTACATCTGGTCCTACTTTGGTCGCAAACCACGCGAATGTGGGCCAGTTTCCACAAAACTCATTAGCCGCGCGAGGCTGGCCCCAGGATAAGAGGGATCGTGAAGCCGTGCAGACGAGATATTTGACAATTTAAGGTTCTGGTGCCGTGCCTCTAGGAAGACCAAGCATCGCCCGATGCAACGCCGCACCGCGCCAGGTAGCCGGCATTTCCTTCGCAGTTGGCCGTCCCCGGCTTGGCTAGTCTTGACAAAGTCTTGTGTGAATGCTTGCTACGCTTGTGCATGTAAGATGAGGCTTCACTACACGCAGCATACTTTCGTGCGCTGCAGACGTGCGCAACGAGATGTGTCGATGGTCTTTCGGGAGTCAAAGTAGCCGCACCCACGCACGCATCACGCACGCACTGGACCCTGACGTCTCAACTCTGTGTGCGGAGGGTCTTCCATTTTCGGCGTTGGCCGACTGGCCGAGTTGGTGTCCGAGCAGAGCCGAGGAGCGCACCTTTAGCAAAAACTGGCGGCGGCTCGGGAGGCGATCCACCTGTCAAGAAGCCCTCGAAAGTCAATCTCCAAGGGTCAAGGTTGGTTGTTTTCTGGTAATCAGTGGAATTTCGATGTCATTTCGTATGGCAACGTGGCCGAGAATCGCCTGGCCGGGCCGGTACCAATCGCCGGAGTCGGCAAGCAGGCGATTCTTGATCGTTAAGGTATGGAAAGCATGTTTGCCATGCGAGTCAACGTTCGTCAAGGAATAGGTGTGTCTGTGTGGTTCTTGAATCGAGTTCCCAGCCATCTCGCGAAGTTGGCCTTGGCTGGCTTTCTACCAGAAACACCGCTCTGCACAAGACGTGCCGCATTAGTTGCAAAGTCCATTAGCGACGTGGTTTCATTTCTGGCTTGTCGAGAAGTAGCGTATTCGCCCAGCCTTGGTGCCGTCAAAGTACGGGCGATGATCCCGCGAGTACCAACATCAGCGTATGTGGGGTTCGGGGCAGTACTGTAAGGTCTGGTCAGGTGTGTTGAACTTGAAGCACACCCAATACGACCGGAGCCTGACACTTGCAACCTCGATCGATTTTACGGTATTTGATGGCTGTGGTCGTCTGTTATGGTGGTCCAAGGGTCTTTGTGGCCGTTCGGCAGACTTGCCAACTCGAATGTTCCTTCTCTCACCACAGCGCCCGCCCGCTTCACCTTAATCTAGCGGGGTCCAGGCACGAACAACAAACACCACTGCAATTCAAAGTGCCATCAGCTCAACTCTTCGTGCGCTTTTGCCTATACCGTATTTCGCCTCGTGCACGCTTCCGAAACTCACGACGTCCCGAGAACCACATCTCAATACGCCTGACCACGTGCGCCTGGACCGTCATAGCCAAAACACAAAAGTTTGAGCATATTCCAACATGGGCGAATCAAGGTATGGACGCCTGCAATAATCGTATGCGATAGACCAGAGCTGACCGCGCACACACAGGCAGGAACTGCTGGCATGGCTCAACGGTCTGTTGCAGCTTAATGTGACCAAAGTCGAGCAGTGCGGCACTGGGTAAGTCATGACGCCTTTCCCTCAACACAAACTTGTCTCTATCGCATCGCACAAGCAGCAAACTGACAGTGATGTTCTCCGCAGTGCTGCGCTCTGCCAAATCTACGACAGCATCTTCCTCGACCTCCCCATGTCCCGGGTGAAGTTCAATGCGACAACAGAGTACCAGTACCTCGAAAACTTCAAGATCCTCTCCAACACCTTCCGCAAACATGCCGTCGATCGTCCGCTTCCTACCGAATCGCTCGTGAAGTGCAAGATGCAGGACAACCTCGAGTTCCTGCAGTGGACAAAGAGATACTGGGATCAGTACTACCCGGGTGGTGACTACGATGCGGTAGGCAGGAGAAAGGGCGCTGCTGCTGCTGCGCCTCCGAGTATGGGTTCTGCGCGATCATCGACCGCGACCAGTGGAGCGCGTAGGCCAGTGGGCAACGCGACTGCTCCCAGGACTGCAAGCCGTCAAGCCGGTGCCGGCGGTGCCGCAAGCGCAGCCCTCCAAGCGAAGAACACAGAGTTGATGGAGACCGTGCAGGGCTTGGAGCGCGAGAGGGACTTCTACTTCAGCAAGCTTCGGGACATTGAACTTCTGATTCAGCAGGCCATGGAGGCCAACCCTGTACTCGAAGAAGAGGAGGACAGTCTGCTCAAGCAGATCCAGACCATTCTGTACTCTACCGAGGTAAGTGAAGCAGCCACAATTGACAGATAACAACGACAAGCAGCTGACATGTCCATATAGGAGGGCTTCGAAATTCCACAGGAGGGCGAGGGTGAGTTCCCCGCTGAGGAGGAGACATTCTAAACGCGTGGAAACCATACGCTTGCTGTGGCGTTTTAGGATTGCTTGGTGTGCATAGCTTGGAGTTGTAGTGAGTCCAAAGCATGGAAATGCGAGGGGACAGGCAGACGGGGAGAGATACCATATCCGGGGCGCATGATCCCGATTCTATTCTCCGCGAAGACTTTATACAGAACATCGTACGAGCACGAAAAAAAGCATACCATCTGTGAAATACTACTGTATTTTGTGTTTATCATTTTCCCTGCGATTCGGTGGTGTTCGTGAGTTGGGTGTAGCTCGACCAATAAGCTCACGCCGCCGAAAGGGACACTTTGCGATCCTTGAATCAAAAGTTCGAGGGTCATCCAAATTCCCCATCAACTTACACTCACTTTCTACGAACTCGACATTGTTTTTATTCTCCTGGCTAAAGAGGTACGTAGATCTAAGGATCTTCGAAACTTCTGAATAATCCCCATTGGCACAATCATTGTTCAAGCTTAGGGGTCTCTGCAGAAATGGTCGCAAATGGCAGTGTTCGACAACGGAACTCGAATGGCAAAGTCCCCGAGTCTGTTGACGGCATCGTGAAATCAAGTCAGCACAATGCCGGTATCCCGCAGTCCGAGGTGAAGAAGTCTGGCAGCAACCTCATGAACCTGGTCATCTGCGTCTCAGGAATTTACGCCGCATTCTTGACCTGGGGAGTGCTTCAGGAGAGGATCACCACGACCAACTACGGCACCGAATCGAACCCAGAAGTCTTCAGATTTCCCGTGGTGGTCAACACGATCCAGTCGCTGTTCGCTGCTACGCTCGGCTGGATCTATACCAAACAAACCCGGACGTCGAAAACCGACAAGCCCATCTTCCCGTCCAAGAAGATTTTCTGGCCCCTGGCACTGGTGTCTCTGACTTCATCGCTGTCTTCGCCTTTCGGATACGCAAGTCTAGCGCACGTGGACTACATCACCTTCATCCTCGCCAAATCATGCAAGCTCCTGCCGGTCATGTTCTTGCACGTGACGCTTTACCGCCGCAAGTACCCGTTCTACAAGTACGCCGTGGTGGCACTCGTGACCGCCGGCGTTGCCATCTTCACTCTTCACCAGCCGGCCGGCTCCAAGAAGAAGGGCAACCAGAGCGGTAACTCAACATACGGAATGGTGTTGCTTGGTATCAACCTCCTGTTCGACGGTCTCACAAACTCGACTCAGGACGACATCAACGCGACTTTCAAGCCCTACTCCGGCCAGCAGATGATGTGTGCTCTTAACACTATGCAGACGCTGTTCACCAGCGCATTCCTGTTGCTTTCGCCATACATTGCTCAGACCGGTTTCGGCTCGTACGTGGGCATGGGCAACAGTGTTGGCGAGCTCTACGGCGCGTTAGCATTCTACGAGAAGCACCCAGCAATCATCTACGACGTCTTGGGATTCGCGGTCTGCGGAGCGGTCGGTCAGCTATTCATCTGTAAGTATTCTTGCATCCTTCGAGTTCATCCACTTTCATGCACATTTGCTGACCAATTTCCGCCAGTCTACACTCTCTCAATCTTCGGCTCGCTCTTCTTAGTAACGGTGACTGTCACTAGAAAGATGCTTACTATGATCATCTCTGTCGTCTGGTTCGGACACAGCCTGGGCGCGATGCAATGGGTTGGCGTCGCCTGTGTTTTCGGCGGCATTGGCATCGAGGCTGAGTTGGGAAAGCGGGAGAAGGCTGCGAAGGAGAAGGCTAGGAAGCTCGAGGCTGAGAAGCGGGCTGCATGATGGTGGCGTGAGGAGTGGGCTGTACGCGCTGAAGGTCAGATATTCAGATTTGCATATAAGTTGCATGTAAGAGTAGGTCTCCCGAGATCATGTGATTACGCATGGAGGCCTTGAATGGACCGATTTTTTGTATCTCACTGGACGAGGCCTTCGCGTACGGTGGTATCAGCGACTTCCGTACATCAAAGATCTTCCTTTGCCGGTGAGATACTAGGACGATTACACATGATAGTCGACCGATCTCGGAGATTTCAAGATGTCAATCATTTGCGTGGTCTACAATGGTCCTTACATACATAGTAGTTTTCGTCGGCAACGTGTCGTGCCTTCCAACAGTGCAATACTACAGCACATAATTGCAGCTGTTACCTCTCCAGTCGAGGGATTGTCAAAACTTGCCAATGATACAGTACACACACAGGCAGGCGAAATGCAGGTCTTTCGATATGTAGAGCACGTGATGAATTTATCTCCTCACAGCCCGTGCATGGCAGTGATATTGACTGAGGCAGCGGTTGCAGACACAACGCATGCACAGTTCGCGTCCCCAGACTTGGAGATTATTGAGGCCTGCGCGCTTAGGCTTGAGCGAGCGAAACCCTGCATTTCACTCAGCAGCCCACCTCCGGCTTGGGAAACAAACGAACGGATTATTTGTTTCGCTGCCCACCTGCTTTATTTTTCTCGTTCCCACTTCCCATTTTGACTTTCGGCCATCTAAAGTCTGCTCTGAGTGCCGTGCATCAGAGACAGGCGCAGGCACCGTACACCCAACACCGCAGTCATGAACGGCCACGATGCCTATAGTGCGCAGGCCCCGAGTTTCTTAGAACGCTTCGAGGCTTTCCGCCAGTCTGATAGAGAGCGGGAAGCCTTTGTCGCCGACCTCGTCCAGAAATACCAAGAATTGCAGACAAAATACCAGCAAAAATGCGGCGACTTTGAGAACGAAGTGGAATCAAGGCGTATTTGGTATAATGCTGCTAAAGCGCGCGAGACCGAGCTATTGACGTTGCGACAGGCGTCCGTAAGTTGCAGCCCAGCTACCTACTACCTACTGTACCTTACCCCATTGATGACATGAGGCTAACTACTGTGCCACCAGGGAAGTAATCCTTTCGCTATGGTCATACTTGACGGAGATGGTGCGATAGTAAGCTGACCATTCACTCCATTACAATATACCCTCCCGCTGACCAGTGTCACAGTTCGAAAACTACTTGTACGCCCAGGGCAAGGATGGAGGCGCCGAAGCCGCGTCTCAGCTGCTCGCGGAGCTCAAGGATCACCTCAAGCAGCTGTATCCCGAAGCTCACGTGTCCAATTGGAACATCGTCGTCAACGTCGTGCTCAACATGCAAGGACTAGGTCAGAAGCTGCACGCCTGTGGCATCATTAATAACCCGAACGAGCTCTCGGCTTTCGGTCGAGCCTTTGGCTTGGCCCATCCCCTTTTCAACTTCATAGATGTTGGCAGCGGTAAGGAGCGCGCCGACCACAAGATCCGCGAGACCCTCCGCTTGTTCCTACCGATGCCGCAGTGCAAGCATATCTTCTTCGGACCTTGCCACGACAATGGCTACCTTCCGGTCCTCGAGCCTTTCAAGCGCGATCCCACCACATCGTCTCGGATCACTCTGGTCGAGACGACTCCGGCTGAACCAGGCTTCGTCGCCCTCGGCTTCCCGAGAGTCAAGTTTCCTAAAATTTTCCGCGATACGAACCTGCCAAACAGGCCTATTGCAATGACATCCCCAGGACCTATGCCAATCCGCACCAACTCCGCCATGCAGGTCGCAGCCAATGCGTTTGTCCCTCAGAGCACAGGCGGTGCCAACCATACGAGCACTACTACAAGCCCAGCAGCAATCAAAGCCGAACCGGACCCTTCTAGTTCGTGGGCAACCGTCGGCAAAAGCTCCGGCCCGAAGAATATCGACATCGCACCGAAGAAAGTAGCACAACGCCGCCACGTCGTCCTCAATGTCGACGATGAAAGACTCGACGCTCCCCTCCCGCGCGCAGATCCGGGTGCGGAAAAGCGCTTCCTGGCTCGCACTAAGGAGTCAGGCAAGTGCTGCAACAGCTATCACCTTACCGGCTCCTGCGCTGCCGGCGAATATTGCGACTACCACCACGGCGAACGCCTCAGCCCCGGCGAGGTGCTTGTTCTTAAGCATAAAGCACGTTCCATTACTTGTCCGGGAAGGTCCAGTTGCAGAGAAATAAATTGCATGTCGGGCCATCATTGTAAGTTTGGTGGCAAGGGCTGCTACGCCGACAATTGCTGGTTCAGCGACACTCATTACATGAACTTGGTAAGGCTTCCTATCATTCGGTTTTACTCTTACGCAGAACGCTAACCTCTGTTAATCAATAGGAGCCAGCCAAGCGCGTATTCGAGGACGGTTCCGAGGAGTGGTTGTCGTCTTTCCTCGACAAAGTGCGCAAGTGATGTGTTGAGGAAACAAATAAATGGCGAGCGTTTCCTCCACTCCGTCAGTGGACTTCTTTCTTGTTCAGTGGGAAGTTAGTCACCGTGGCCCTGTCTTTTTTAGACAGTGTAATGACCGTGGTATCAGGAGGCTTCGGGGAATCCGCGTTCTTAGGTCTGAAGTATGTAGTATATTTTAATGGAAACCAGAATGAACATTTCTTTCGGTGAGGGAGGGAATATTGCCAATTGGCTCGTTCTAATTTTAAATCGATCTTATTACGCTACATATTTTTGCTTACGCTACCTACATGTACTCATGTAAGTTACGTTGCAGAAGGATTGCTAGCAGATTAGGTAAGTAGCGGGATCGATGGTAACTTAGCATAAATGATTCCTCAGGGGAAAAATATACTGGGACAGATCCGGTATACGCTGGCAGTAGTCTGTCCTGATTGATCTGTCCCCTGAGAGCATGCCTAATCAAGCACTCGCCTACTAAGCGTGCAAGAACGGAAAGATGAAGTGCATGGGACTCACAAGCAAGCTACGATCATGGCTTAAGGTCAGTTCTTTTTCAAAAAAAAAAAATCACACATCAAGCGGATCTCCCGATCCTGCATTCATTCTCACTCTCGTCCAAGTTGTTGTTGTCGTCGTCGTTTGCAGTGCGGGGTGTTTACTCCATGCAGACGGGAAGCGCGGATCATAACAAAAGTGCCCCAGGCTTTAATCCATCCAACACTCTCACCAAACACCCGTCAATGCTGACACTGCACTGACTGCCCTTCCTAACCGAGCGCCGTTGCCGTAACATTCCAAGGTCGGCCAATCGAAAATTGTCTCAGCCGACTTCACCATCCGACACACTTCCTCACAACCACATTTTCAAACACCGGACGAAAGCCTTACTACCTTAGCCATGGCTCGCCGCTCGACGAGGCTTTCGAGTAGGAACTCGGCTACACCGCAGGTATGTCAACACGCGCCCTCGAATCGCACGTGCGCATCCACTGACCCATTAAACAGCCCGTCAAGAGAGTCTCTCTCTCCCACGAGACTCAGTCCACACGCGCGCCGCGTACCGTTCCCGCCAAACTCGCGTCTCTCCAGGAGAATGATGAAATGCCAGGCGCCTTCCCAGGCTCTCCCATCGAACAAGACACACCGACGCAACCCTCAAAACGCAGCAGGATGACCGAGGCAGCAACGCCCGTGTCCGCTGCACCGATTCAGGCTCCGACAGAAGAGATGCACCCGAAACACCTCCACCAATCCACAGCAAAGCCGCGCGAAGAGGCGCGTTGGCTAGGATTCTCAAATATGCCACCGGCTACTGAGCCGCCGAAGCGTAACGCCAAACATGTCGAGGCTCAAGCGACTCCTTCAAGGACCACAAAGCAGGAGAATGCCTTCAAATCTCCGGACTTCACATTCACCTTCCGTCGCGAGCAGTCCCTCGAGCTGAGTCCAGAGGCCAAGCAATTGATGGATGAGAAGCGCGCCGAGGCACTGCTTATCAAGGAACAAATGAGGAGTATCGGCGAAGCAGCACAGATGTCTGGGGATGCGTTCGGGCGTAAGATCGCGCAGCCAAAGGGGAAGAAGAGCAGATTCAGCGAGCTCCACGATGCACAGTTCCAGAAGATGGATTCGATCGCTGGACACGCTTCGGCATACCGCAAGGATCCCTCGAGGTTGGCCGCACAAACACCTGGATCCAAGGTCCCAGTACAGACTCCGAGCAAATCCCTCAAGCGTAGCCCGTCCAAGGCTGAGCTTGATAAGAACGAGGCGACGCCTTCCAGGACAATCCCTCGCACGACATCCAAACCAAATCTCGCTCAACCAGCTAGCCAGCTGCGACGCGCGCCATCTATGAAGAACCTGCGGGAGCCTGCGACTGAGGACGCTACACCAGCTAAACGTGTAAAGCGCACCGAAACTCAAGACGTCTCAAACGCCCGTCCTTCGAGTTCGAGCAGCGACAAGGCATTGCTATCAACCCCACAGCACATCAAAGACTCCCGTCAACAGCCAAGTTATCCAGACCTGACTCATCTTGCGACACCAACACAGTCCTCGCTCGCTCGTGCAGGCAGTGTCAAGTCTACCAAGGTCACTAGCAAGATCCCCGGCCCAAGCCTCGTGCGCTCCCCATCAAAGCCAACTCTTGTCGAGCCAAGCAAGGACTCTCCCAAGCCTGCTACGAACCTGATGGCACGATCGCCGGTGAAGGCTGGAATCTTCGGAAACTCTTCTTCGCCATCCAAGCCCGCCACTTCGGGGTCGGGCAAGGAGGACCATGAGGACAGAATGCCTCTACTCTCCAGATCGCCAACTAAGAGCGGCTTATTCTCTCACACTCATACAGCTGTCGACATGTCCAGTGGCGCCCTTGAGGAGAAGCCAAAGAGCATGATGGACGCTGCGCTTGCTCGCACGCCGGCAAAGGCAGGCATTCACAAACATGCGCGCTTGGACCAGGATAATAGCCCATCTCCTCAGAAGAAGGAGCCACAAGCTCCACTTCTCGCTCGCAGCCCGCTGAAGATGTCCGTGTCTAAAGCACCGGAAGCTGAACAGCCCACCAGTCAGAAGCAGTCAAGCATTCCACTCCTTTCACAGTCTCCGTCGAAAGCATCGCAAAGCAACAACCCATTCACATCCGCCGTTGAGCAAACACCCAATGTCAAGAGCACAGGTAGCAACCTCTTCGGCCGCTTCAACATGCTTCGTGGATCGCCAATCAAGTCCATCCTACGCACACCGCAGCGCCTCTACTCCAATGACCCGTCCAAGATCGCCGCTGGTACCCACTTTTCTACTCCTCCCAAACATGGCGACACAAAGAACTCGAAGGAACCTGGCCCGCCACCAGCCACTGCTCCGGTTCGGAAGCGCGTCGATTTCTCATCGTCAACCAAAGACCACGATGCGATCAAGATGGACATCTCGTCGGACGAGCCTTCTTCGCCTGTCGAGGACGAGGCTACTTCCACTGTGCCGGCCGCCGGGACGGCCAACTATCCCACACTTCCCACCATCTTCAGTCCTGTCGTCAACCCCACGCCCGAACGTCGTCGCCAGACCGTTGCTCCCGGTGACTTCACTTTCCGCGCCGGAGACGGTATCCTCTTCGGCGACAGGTTGGCCCCGCCGGCGTCAGCTAAGGCCGCATCGAGCATTCGTCACGTCTCCGCCGAGCCGGACATTGTGCCGTCTACTGTCGCTGCAAGCCAGAAGAAGCGCAAGTTCGATTTCGAAAACAAGATGAACGCCAACCCCGCCGAGCTCTCGCCGACCGTCACCCCCGGAAGCAAGAAGCGCAAGTTCGCCTTCGAGAACAACGCCATAGCCAAGACCGCAGAGGTTGCCAGTGCGTCTGATAAGGAGAATGGTGGCGAGGAGGAGGTCGAAGACGAAGACAGCAGCCGCCCGGCGAAGCGTGTCAAGTCGGCGGCGGCGACGACAAGCAAGGTAGCCGCCAAGTCAAGCAAGAGTGCCGCACCCAAGCCGGCGCCGAAAAAGGCCTCGAGGATGCCGACTCTGGGTGTGAAACCCAAGGCCGGATCCGCCGGCGCCACCGCCGCCGCCGCCGCCGCCGCTGCTCCGAAGGAGGAGAAGAAGAAGTCGACCGCTTCGATCACCATGGCCAGGCTGAATGCTTTGGCCATGCCGAAACGTCGTGGTTGATAGCGATGCTTCGTGTGATCAAGCATCGTCGCTGCCTGTGACAGTGTCTACAGGAGATATACACCTTGCTTGGAGATTTCGTATCCTCCCTTTCCTTTTCTGGTTTTTTCTTGTAATGACGGTGTCAGTGGGTCGGAGTCTGCGATGAACATCAGGCATCAGACGTTTTGGGGAAGGGGCGAAAAAAATTGCGCTTCTGGATCATGCGGCGTTTTGTACCAGTACGATGAATGATTGCAAGCTCGGTTTCGGTTTTGGTCATATTGAAACGAATCGAGGGGAGGGCAAGCCGCTTCTCTCACGACAAATAGATTGTAACAAGAGTATAAATTTCACTAAGGTCCATGACACTGCCACGACATAAACCTACATCCTAGCGAGAGACGGACATTATTGATACAGAGCCCTACACATGTACCCGAAAACTAGCACTCGGGTTAGGGTTGGAGGCATACCAGGGGGCACAAAAGCAAAGCATACATGCACAGATGTACACTTCGACCAGGTGCCATCGCCAGCTTCTGCGGTATCACCATACCATAATTGCGCGATCAAGGGCAGGACTGAAGCTCGACTACCCTCATTCATACTCACCTCGAAGCTAGGAGCGCTCACAATGCCATTGGACATGCTCGTCGGCTATCTTGTCCTGCCTCACATGGCCTGCACTCTACCTGCCAGCATTAGCTTAGGCCTCAGATAGCCGCCCAGCTAATGTGTATCTCTGGAATGTGTCTGGATGCGAGATCGTTGCAACCTTCTTCGCCTTGGCTATCGACTGCCTGCATTGGCCATGCTTAGACGTGATCGTCGAGACGGACATCAATGGAAGCATGCGGTCTGGCGTTGTGCAGCACCAACTGTCCACCTATCAAAAGACTGCATGAGAGAATGGCGAATGCCCTGCAGGGCTGTCGGGGCCAGCCACTCCAACTGTTGTCTCGCCTGTCAAAATCTGGACTACACTCTCGCACTACCTCAATGACATGTCATGTCACGTCAACGTCGCCTCGTAACATCAACGACGAAGGTAACCTAGAAATATCGACATCCCCGTATCGAAGGCACCCGTCAACCACTGATCGCCACCTTTGATCGCACGGCTTATCCGGGCCGCATTGGCTACCTGCATCTCGCATCCCCTCTTCAACACAGAACCTTTGCACCAGGCGGTGCTGGCCACAAGCATGAGCAGATATCGGGCCCGCCACCGACGGAACAGATGAACGCTTCCAATGACACAGCCCCAGGTCCTCAGCCATTCGACACAATTCGCATTCCAAGGTCTCACCGTCTTCTGCAATCACGGCACAGATACACAAGTAAATGTGTGTGTGTGTGTGTGTGCGTGCGGCTGTCTACATCTGACTAAGGAAGAGCTGGCCTGTAGGTACAGCGATCGGCCTGGATCCCTGGACAACGGATTAGGAATCTTCAATATCAGCTCTGCCTGAATATTGACCAGCACATATTCCTTCTTCCATTGATATATGCCATCCAATTCATGCTATGGCTTCAGCAGGAATGAGTCCTCGCGACCAAGGCACTGGTTCAGCAGACCACATGGTCCAAAAAATATGCGTGCCTCCAGAGAGGGCAGTCTATATACCCTGCGGTCCAGGCGGTGCCGGAGGCGGCAAGCGATCCTCGTCCAGTAGCGGCTCACAATCATCCCTTGCATATTCTAGCTGTTCAACTCTATTGGATCCAAAGACGCGTGAACCCCTGGATCGGGCCATCCCACGCCAAAGTCCATGAATGGTGCGGTGACACAACCGCTCGTATGCACGCAAGAGCTGCCTGACAGCAGTCTCCGCTCGAGCCCTCGACCATCCGTTACACCACATCGATAAGCAAAAGACCCACGTGAACAGTCGTCTCCGCGCCGTAACGCTGGCGAGGCGTTACCGAAGGAAGCGAAACCTTTGTTCAAGGCGGTGGATGGATCACAACAGCATGCGGCCGGTCCGCCGCTTGCCCCTGACCCGGTATGTTATCATGCCACAAGCGCCAGTTTTGCGATGTATCACTTTCGAAAAGGCCTCTCAGACAGCCGCCCTCTGTTCGTCAGCCTATTAGCAGACCCCTGGATTCATCGTTCGAATGAATACGTCGTATGGCAGCTTCAATTTCACTGGCGGCTGGCAAGATGATCAGTCCGCAGAGTCGGCCAACTACCTCGACAGCTCATTACTTGGCCTTGCCGACGAACGAACTAATGCTACTGGCAATTTCCAAGGATCGCTCGGTACCGCGTCCTCATCCGACGAATGGCTTTTCGCGCACTCCCCATGGCCACAGCAGAGCACAGTGTATGATGGCTCGCTCTCTGGAGACTTTGACAACTTCAACGCTTTCAAAACGTACACCACAGCCCCGGGCTACGCATACGATGCTGATGTGTCAGAACTCTCCGATCTGAACCAGTGCCAATCTCAGTCGTCCTTCTCCGAGTCAGACTTCGATTTTGAACACTCAAACAACGCCCACTACGGCGGGACCGATTGTCGGACCAACAGCTTCTCGTCGCTGTCCCTAGCATCTCCAACAAGCGAACCCTTCTACCAAACCTCCCCAACAAGCGCCTACGTCTCGCCAAGTCAGCAGCACCAGCAACTGCCACCACAATACAGCCAATACTCCATAACCTCCACCCCGAACGCCTCTCAAGATTACCATTCATCACCAATATCACCACCACCACCACCACCAACAACGAACGCTCCACCGGTCCAAGACCTCCTCCCCTCCAACCCGATGCACCCACGCCAACAACCCGCCCGCTTCATCGGCGACCTCTATACACCGACTTGGGTCCACGGCGACGGCGCCACACGCGCCGGCTGGTGTACGCTATGCTCAACCTGGCACACGCTGAAAGACAGCGCGTACTGGTACCACATGCACTTCGCGCACGGCATCAGCTGCGCAACGGGCAAGTCGATGCCGGGCCCTCTGCACTCGCGGCCGACCGCAGGGGCCGCACGCGGCGTCGGGAACACCGAGGCGTTCTGTGGCTGCTGTCGGCGCTGGGTACTGATTGTGACGGGCGAGAAGGGCAGGACGGCTTGGTGGAGGCATGCTTATCGCTGCAAGTTCAAGGATGGTGGTGTTGGTGTCGGAGGTGGCAACAACATGGCGGCCGCGGTACTTTTGGGTAAGGAGAGGAGGAGGGGAAAGAGTGCGTCGCCGCGGAAGGTTGTGGCGAGGCCTGCCGTTGCTGGTGCTGCGAGTGGGCGGACTTGACGATGGTGTCTGTTTCGGGGGTGTGAACTGTTCAGGGGCAATACCTACCTTCTCTCTCCTTTTCGAGTTCCTCATTTTCCTTCCGAACTCTTTTGCAACGCGTTCTTTTGGGCGGTTCAGCGATGGCGCAAAGGGAAGGATGGGAATGTTATTCCTTCCGGGAGGGGAAGAAACAGGACCCGCTGATTGATCTGTTGATTTGTCCAGTGGTCGACCCGTTGATCGTGCGTGTGCTGCTGCGTTTTCTCGGTTTTTTTGACCTTCCGATACCTCCAAGCGTTCTTCCATTTTCCTTTCTCGTTGAGATTTCTCTTCCACTGCCACAGCCAGCTCTTCTATATCTCACGCCTTGCAATCGCGCCTCTGGCCTTTATCTTTTCTGTTCAGGGTTTCCTCCGGTCAGATTCGCTCACTTCATTTCGGATCGCTGTTGATATCGGCGCGAATCATCTAGGATAATAATGAGAACACATTGGGTTTGGATGAGCCATCCGTCAAATCATTCCTAGAATTCCGCCCCTCACCGTAATGATCCGGAGATGCCAATAAGTGAATATTATGCGTCTCGGTGTGCCCGCGAGGTGGCATCGCCGGCGAGAGGACACTGCATTAATGTCGGTCTCTCGTTGGGACCAAGCATACTTTTGTAGTAACACCATCAGCTAGTGATGATCCTCGTGTGACTGCTGGGTTGTTGACGTGATTGAGCATTGTCTGGATTTCACAGCCGTTGGATCCAGACACACGACCACAACACGCGCAATTTGGTATGAAGCAGAGCACGCCGCATGATCTTCTCTAACAGCCTGTGGGCAACGCCTGCATATCCTGAGAGTACATGGAGAACCTACGACGCTGGTGGTCTCAAATAAGCAGGCCTATCGTGTCTCTCAAGGGACTTATGAAGGGAGATAGACTAATATCAGTGTTGCTCATTTCTGTTCCCGTCTATTTGTCCCCCAAGAGCGGGTGTAAGAAGAGATGAGCAAATGTCGAGGCGTGATGTCGCTCAAAATATATTCAAATCAGTCTAGTGTGCGCCACGATGCGTTCATGCAGTAGTGCTTCACGTCTCATTCTCCCATTAAGCTCCTCCAGATGCAGCATACAATTAGCGTCTTGGTTCCGGTTGCAAAGGCGCGAAAGATAGAGTTCTAAGCTCCGCAAACATCACATCGCCTCTTGCTGTTCCCATGGTATCTCTCCAAATGATCCTGCCAATCCAGCCTTTCGTCATGCTCAGGAACAGTGCCCAGCATGTCGACATTCATCTTCTTTTGCAACTCTTGAGTGACTTTCTTGACCTCATCCTCGACACCCAAGTACCTGCGCAAAAATTCGCCGACTTCGGTGTTCTCATGGTTGCCAGTCAGATCCTCTGCCCATGACGGGTTCGAAGCGAAGATGTTGACATCGGCTCCTGAGTGGCCGTGAGTAGACCAGCCCAGCTGAGCGCGACGTGAGATCATGTCGGCGAAAGTGTAGGCTGCGGAATCTGGGTTCGAAAGCAATTCATCGAGTTCAGAATCGCTTGTGTCGTGAATACCAAGACCCTTCGATACGAGGGATTCGAGGTATGACTTCGTGCTTTTCTTGGACTGGGCATCGAGTTCGGTGGAGTCTGCACCTAGAGTATCAAGATGTGAGTGATACTCGGATGCTGCCCAGGAGGAGGAGTGCGAAGAGTTGGCCAGAACGCCAGGAAACCACTTATACTCCGGGTACGATGAATGGAGTTGTCTAGCGGTAGCGAGACCGCCGGTTTCGTGGTCCGACGTGCTGACCATGAGAGTCGGAACGTCGGAATCCTCAATGAAGTCAAGCACGGCGGCGATGGTTTGGTCATAGGCGAGAACTTCGTGCACTTGCGCAGCGGGATCATTCGCGTGACCAGCGTGGTCTATACGTGAGCCCTCGATCATGATGAAGAACCCTTGCTCGCTGTCCTGTGTAGCGGAGCTCAAGGCGTTAAGGGCTGTCTTGGCCATCTCCTTCAGGGACGGGTACGTTTTGTCTTGGAAGCGGCGATCGATCTCATAAGGAACATCACCTCCAGCGAAGAGACCCAGCATGGGAAGCTCGACGCTAGTGCCCAGGCTATCGAAATCATCGCGGTTGTCGATGTAGTTCCAGCCAGCTTTCTCAGCGAGCTCAATAACATCCGTGTCGTCTCCGCGGCAGCTATGATCAGTATCGTTCGGCAGGAAGTGGCAACGACCACCGCCAAACATCAAGTCGACTACACGACCGAGCGGGTGTGTCTCGCCAACCATCTGCATAGCGATATCGTCCTCCATTTCTCTCCTTCTGACGTGGCTCGCGAAGACAGCAGGAGTCGCATCCGTGATTCTAGTTGTCACCACAAGGCCAGTAGTGTATCCCATTCTCTTCGCAGCCTCCATGACACTCCCGCAAGGCTCGAAGCCTGGCAAAACGGAAATGGCACCATTGTAGCTCTTCTTTCCGCAGCTGAAGGCGGTCGCACCAGCAGCGCTGTCAGTCACGAGCGAGCTCGAGCTGCGTGTCCGGCTTTGGCCAATGAGGTGCTGGTCGATGATCAAAGTGTCATCAAAGGGAAGCTGCTGGGTATGTTGTCTGAAGCCTCGCGTCAAGGCGAGGGAGGTAGGGCCCATTCCATCGCTGACCATGAAGATCAAGTTTCTCTTGCCCTCGGGGATACTGGAACCCTTTCCTGTGCCATGTTCGGCGCGTGAGTGTTGGTAAACGACTGCGAGTACGACGACAACAGCCGTTGCGAGGAATGCCCAGGCGAACAGTCCGATCTCACGCCAGTTTCTGCGAGCGTATGTTGTCGCCTCTTGTTTTCCCGTGCTCTGCCCAGTCAGTAGCGCGTCCTCCTCTGCGGTGCGATCTGAATTGGATAGTTGCGACGGTGGGCGCTCGTTGGCTATCAGTGGTTCCTGACCGCGCGGCATTTTGGTAGTCGCAAGCACAGTAGTATCCCTCCGAAGAGCGGGATCACTGAGCAAATAAGCGAGCCAGGCGTGTCTAGAGAATGAGTTTCAAAGAAGTGTCGGTGTATATTAGGCTTTCGCTGCGAACATGTGAAGGGGATCGATCAGGTGTGTCTCGGACCTGTCGGACCTGTTCCCGGAGTCACGCGCTTGCCGTCATAACTAAGGTACCCTTGCGTTGGTACTATCTATTTACATACATGTATCGTTGTACGCATAAACCCACGTATACACACAGTCTGCAGGCATAGGATTCTTTGTAAAGACTTGTTCGATGCTCAAAACTCATCTGCGTGCAATCCAGTCACAGGAAGATATTCACAACTTGTTCGGTCCCCAACTTATTCGCAATGTGCACATCAGGCATGTTTCTCGTCTACAAAAATCTATCTCATCACACGTACTGCTCCACTAGTCCTTGTCAAGGCGGACAGCGGCATTACGCTCAATGAAACCGAGATCGACCTTGTGACCCAGCAGCTCACGGATGTTGTCCACACCATACTTGATCATCGTGGGTCGCTCCAAACTCAGACCAAATCCGTACACCCTCAAGTCTTCGGGCAGACCCATCGCAAGCAACATCTCAGGCCTGAACATACCCGAGTTACCAATCTCAACCCACTTGTCCAGGCCACCGTGGAAGCCAAAGACCTCCATTGAGGGCTCGGTGTAGGGGTTGTATGCAGGCTTGAAACGAAGGTTGGTGATGCCGAGCTTGCGGAAGAAAGAAGCGAGGAAGTCCATGAGTCCACCAAGGGTGAGACCATAGTCGGCGATCACGCCCTCGATCTGGTGGAACTCGGCCAAGTGAGTGGCGTCGACGGTCTCGTTACGGAAGACACGATCAATCGAGAAATAGCGAGCAGGGCGCGGGTTTGCGGCAAGGCGGTGCAAGCAATATGTTGAGACGGCCGTGGTGTGAGTACGAAGGACTAGACGTTCGGTTTCCGAGTCGTTGAACGGGTAGCGGTATCCAATGGAGCCGAAAGCGCCATCCTGGTGAACCGCACGCACGTTCTCGTAGTACTTCTCGTAGTCAAGTTTGGAGGCTTTCGAGCCATCGGCGGAGAAAGTCTTGCTGTCTGCCTCCATTTCGTCCAACGCCTTGTCGGCAAGAGGGTCAGGGCCTGGTCGGCCAGCGGTAGGAGGGTCTGAGACGTAGAAGGTATCTTGGAGGTCACGCGCGGGATGCTGTTGGGGCACGAAAAGAGCATCAAAGTTCCAGAAGCCAGAATCGACGAATCTAGATGTTGTCAGTCGTCTGGCATTAATTGTGTGGTCCGCATGTGCTCAATAACTTACCTTGATGTAGGCATTTCAACAAAGTCCCAGTTGAAGAAGATCTTCCTGAACTCCTCCCTCACCTTGTTAAGCGGGTGCAGAGCACCTGCATTCTGCGAAGCGCCCAGAGCATTGAAATTGTATGGCTTGAAGTTGGCAGTCTTCCAGCTGCCATCTTCCAGCATCTCGGCGGTCAGATCTGTGTGCTCAACCGGGATCTCCTTTGCCCACTTGGAACCCTTGCGAACGGTGTATGCGATCGATTTCTGTGTGGAGACAAGCTTGCGCTTGAGAAGGTCCTTGAGCTGCTTAGGATCCGAAGCAGCATTGTGGGTTTGCACATGCTGGAGAATCTGTTGTGTGCTGTCGGTGACGGTCTCTGCAATCGGTACGAGGTCATCGCCCTCCTTCTTGATCCATTTTAACTTGAAGGCATTGCCTTGGCCGACCTTTGCAGATTCGGGAGCGACTTTTTGCTATTCCAGATGCGCGTCAGCTACATCCTAGCCTGAGAACATGCGGCTTTCTCATACCGGTAGCTCTCTCAGCGACACTCTGCCGCTGTCCTTGACAACCTTCCACACTTTGTACTCGTGGCTTCCCTCGTCGGCGATCTGCTTGCCCTCGGCGGTGAGGACCACAATCTCACTGTCGGTCGTGTCATATTCGACCATGGACCTGCTCGCTAGGCGATCGATCGCGGCCTTGATCTCGGCCTGCGAGGCATCGGGAAAAGCGGTCGAAGTCTGGATTGGGTCGGTGTGTTCGAGAGTCTCGAGGACAGCGTGTGGGAGATCGCGCGAGCCATTGGGCTGCGGCACAGGTACGGGACCGCGTTGTCCAGGCATTTTGAGTGTATGTCAGGCGCTGCGAAAGGATGTACGGCGTCTGGGCTCTTTTGGATATCGCAACACGAACTTTTGACCGTGACGCATAGCGAATCACCCCACATGAACTACAGTATTCCAAGAAACCTCAGGCATCAATTTCATTGGCCTGGTATCTGGGACTCCTTGTGAAAACACACTTCCGTCTTCTTCGACATCTTCACCCGTCACTGTTGCAAATCCTCCTATATTCGTCTCAAACCGCCTCGAGTAGGATCTGAAGCTCATCTCGTTCGGTACACACCAGAAGGGTCATTTTATCGGCACACTTGATTGCAAACCTGTCTTTACGATCGCCCGGATAGAAAGGACGTAAAAAGAAACCCTCAGCGCACTACCTTGATACAGCATGCAGCTGTATGTATAGCGAGCTCCGGCAACTCGTCTTCTCCTGGCTCGATTGCAGTTTCGGGTCCTGAGTAAGTATTGCTGTGTCAACATCGTAGAGACTAATTACAGCTGGAGACTCGAATGAGTTCGTAGTTGCGTGCCAGACCGGCACTAGTTAACGAATCTTCAACAGCATCATGTCGTCGTCTTCTCATCTATGCAACACAGACAAACAAATAAAACAACGGCCTTCCAATCATAACATTCCTCCTTCCTGGGTGGTGAGACCTTCTAGGCAATAGCTTGATCGGTCTTATGTCGATCCGGGGAGAGTAGCCTGTCCAATCGAACCCCTCTCCGGGGGGGCTACTATACCGATAGCCGACACCGGTTGCATTGCAGATCGATACCGTTAGGTTCGACCGCATTCGCAAACATTCAACACTTTGCAAGGCCTGCGGCCATCATCCCTTAGCTATACCAATTCAGCCTCCCCTAACGCAACCAACTTCGTTCATCGAACAACCACCATGACGGTATCGAGCATGACGAAAGACAGCATCGACAATGTATACATGGAGCGGCTGGACATCGAAGACCCGCAGATGGAGAAAAGGGTGTTGCGGAAGGTCGACGTCCGTCTCTTGCCTATTCTAATGGCTTTATACGTTATAGCCCTGGTCGGCAAGTTCAGATCGTTGCATTTCTTTCAAAAGGATAGACTAAGTACTAACACTAGACCAGATCGCACAAACATCAGCGTTGCCCGCATCTCAGGTCTCGACGATGACCTAGATTTGCAAGTCGGCAACCGAGCATCTGTTGCTTTACTGGCAAGCACCCCTTCAAGTTTAAGAACACTGAGCTCCGTTTCTAATTATTCGCCAGATCTTCTTCATTGGCTATATCCTCTTTGAACTGCCGTCGAACATTCTGATCAGGAGGGTTGGTCCAGCCATATGGCTATCTTGCATTGCGTTCGCTTGGGGAGCACTAAGCTTAGGTATTGGCTTTGTCAATTCTTGGCAGGCTCTGACGGCGATCAGAGCATTCCTGGGTGTACTGGAAGCGGTGAGTGTCTCCCACAATCCAATATCTCCCAAAACCGACTGATGTTGTATCCAGGGCTACTACCCCGGCTGCATCTACCTGATCTCATCGTGGTACAAACGCTATGAACTGCAGAAACGGATTTCTGCCTTCTTCACAACTGCGACGGCTCTATCAGGATTTGCCAACATTTTCGCTCTGGGTTTGGTTCAAATCTCCCGCGTTAGCTCGTTGTCAGGCTGGCGTTGGATCTTCATCATCGAAGGAGCAATTACCATGATCGCAGCCGTTGCAGCGTACTTCATCATTGTCGACTTCCCTGCATCGAAATCAAACAAGTTTTTGACGGAATAGGAACGAGCTTT